>Ga0210389_10000035_pt1 | contig 124034 bp, 124 predicted proteins | sample IncBWH28OmetaG_FD_160127 | JGI IMG/M metagenome (GOLD analysis project Ga0210389, IMG submission 160127) | Forest soil microbial communities from Barre Woods Harvard Forest LTER site, Petersham, Massachusetts, United States - Inc-BW-H-28-O ...
TGCCAGACCTACGGCCGCGCCGGCTTCCCCCTGCTCCGCAAACGAGTCCTCCTGGCCAGCTAAACCCGGACGGTCCGTAACCATCACGAAATATGGACCAGAGCCGCGTGTCTGACCCATGATCATCGCACATATACCCCCACAGGGGTATCCCGGAATGTTTCGTTCTGACCTCTATTTCGGTATAAATCTGGCGGAGCGGAGGGCCTAGTTTCGGGTGTGGACGCCAACGACCCATGATCTTGGAGGCGACGCCGGGCTCACGGACCCAGGCTCGGGACCCAGTTCGCGAAAACCAGGACCCGGCGATCAGGCACGCGAAGCCAGGGGCCCGGCGACCCGGCTCCCCGGGGACCAGGGGCCCGGCTCCCCGGGGACCAGGGCCCGGCGACCGGGCCGACGAAAACCAGGGGGCCGCCGACCCGGCTCGCCGGGGACCAGGGGTTACTCGAAGGCTTCCAGGGGCGGGCAGGCGCAGACCAGGTTGCGGTCACCGTAGGCCTGGTCGATGCGGCGGACCGGCGGCCAGTACTTGGCGCGGCGGGCGCCGAGTCCCAGCCCGAGTGCGGCGGCACCCGTGCCGCCCGCGCTGGCGACGGCCGCCGGGTAGGCGCCGACAGCGGCCGGGTACGGGTGCTTCCAGTCCCCCATGATCAGCATCTCGGCCGTGTGCGGCGCGTTCTTCAGCGGGTTGTCCGCCGCGTCGTACTCGCCGGAGGCGACACGGTCGATTTCGGCCCGGACCGCGATCATCGCGTCGCAGAACTGGTCGAGTTCGTCCAGGCTCTCACTCTCGGTCGGCTCGATCATGAACGTGCCGGCCACCGGGAACGACATCGTCGGGGCGTGGAAGCCGTAGTCGATCAGCCGCTTGGCCACGTCCTCGACGGAGACGCCGCCGGGCAGCTGGCGCAGGTCGATGATGCACTCGTGGGCCACGAGGCCACCCCGGCCCGTGTGGACGAGCGGGAAGTGCGGGGCGAGCCGCTGGGCGACGTAGTTGGCGGACAGCACGGCGACCTGGGTCGCACGGCGCAGCCCGTCGGCGCCCATCATCGCGACGTAGGCCCAGGAGATGGGCAGGATGCCCGCCGAGCCGTACCGCGCCGCCGTGACGGCGCCCCCGCTCCCGGAGGCACCGTCGCGCGGCAGGAACTCCGCGAGGTGGGCCTTCGCGGCGACCGGGCCGACGCCGGGACCGCCGCCGCCGTGCGGGATGCAGAACGTCTTGTGCAGGTTCAGGTGGGACACGTCGCCGCCGAGCAGCGCCGGGGACGCCAGGCCCGCGAGGGCGTTGAGGTTCGCGCCGTCGATGTAGACCTGGCCGCCGGCCTCGTGCACCAGGTCGCACACCGTCGACACCGTCGTCTCGTAGACGCCGTTCGTCGACGGGTACGTGAGCATGATCGCCGCCACGCGCCCCTCGTGCTGGTCCAGCTTGGACCGCAGGTCATCGAGGGCGATCGCGCCGTCATCGCCGCACTTCACGACCGCGACCCGCAGGCCCGCGAGGACGGCGGAGGCGGCGTTGGTACCGTGCGCCGACTCGGGGATCAGGCAGACATCGCGCTCGGCGTCCCCCCGCGACTTGTGGTAGTCCCGGATGGCGAGCAGGCCGGCGAGCTCGCCCTGGGAGCCCGCGTTCGGCTGGACGGAGCAGGCGTCGTAGCCGGTGACGGCGCACAGCCAGCCCTCCAGCGACGAGATCAGCTCCGCGTACCCGGCGGCGTCCTCACGCGGCGCGAACGGGTGCAGCCCCGCGAACTCGGGCCAGGTAATGGCCTCCATCTCGGCGGTCGCGTTCAGCTTCATCGTGCAGGAGCCGAGCGGGATCATCGACCGGTCGAGGGCCACGTCCAGGTCGGAAAGGCGGCGCAGGTACCGCAGCATCGCGGTCTCGCTGCGGTGGGCGGTGAACACCGGGTGCGTGAGGAACTTCGACGTCCGGGACAGCTCGTCCGGGATGCTGTCGGCCGTGACCTCGGCCAGCGTCACGTCCTCGGCGGACAGGCCGCTGCCGACCTTCAGCGAGCCGGCCAGGGCGGCCACGACATCGCGCAGCTGCGCCTGGGTGGTGGTCTCGTCGCAGGCCACCTGGACGACGCCGGATCCCGCGTCATAGAGGTTGTAACCGGCCTCCCGTGCCCGGCGCACGGCCGTCTTCGCCTCCGCCGGCCCCGGGAAGACGACCCGGACCGTGTCGAACGTGGCGGCGTGGTCACTCGGGGGCACAATGCCGCCAGATCCGGGCGCCGGGGAGTTACCTGCGTTCGTGACGGGGAATCCGTAACTCTTAAGCGTGGCGGACAGCGTCGCAGCTGACCGGTGTGCGTGACGGGCGATCTCGGTCAGCCCGTCGGGGCCGTGGTAGCACGCGTACATCGACGCGCCCACCGCGAGGAGGACCTGCGCGGTGCAGATGTTGCTGGTGGCCTTCTCGCGGCGGATGTGCTGCTCGCGCGCCTGCAGGGCGAGACGGTAGGCCGGGCGCCCGTCGGCGTCGACGGACACACCGACGAGGCGGCCGGGGATCTGCCGCTTGAGCTCATCGCGGACGGCCATGTAGGCGGCGTGCGGGCCGCCGTAGAACATCGGGACCCCGAACCGCTGCGTGGAGCCGATGGCGACGTCCGCGCCCATTTCGCCGGGGGGCTTGAGCAGGGTGAGCGCGAGGATGTCGGCGCCGACGGCGACCTTCGCGCCGCGCGCGTGGGCCGCGTCGATGACGGCGGTGAGGTCGCGGACCTCGCCGGAGGCGCCCGGGTACTGCAGCAGGACGCCGAAGACGTCGGCGAAATCGGTCTCGGGGGTCACCTTCGTGACCCGCAGCTCGATGCCGAGGGGCTCGGCGCGGACGGCCAGGACGTCGAGGGTCTGCGGGAGGACGTCGGCGTCGGCGAGGAAGACGTTCCCGGCGTTCCGCCCGGCCGCGCGGCGGGTGAGGGTCATCGCCTCGGCGGCGGCGCTCGCCTCGTCCAGCAGGGACGCGTTGGCGACCGGCAGCGCGGTCAGGTCGGAGACCATCGTCTGGAAGTTGAGCAGGGCCTCCAGGCGGCCCTGGGAGATCTCGGGCTGGTACGGCGTGTACGCGGTGTACCAGGCGGGGTCCTCGAAGAGGTTACGGCGGATCACGGCGGGGGTGATCGTGTCGTAGTAGCCGAGGCCGATCATGGACACCCGCACGGTGTTGCGGGCGGCGATAGCGCGTAGTTCGGCGAGGGCCTCGGTCTCGGTGCGGGGCTCGGGAAGAGCGGCCAGCCCCGGCGGCGGCGCGGCGTTCTCCGGCAGCGCGGCGGTGAGCAGCGCGTCCAGGGATTCATAGCCGAGCGCGGAGAGCATCGCCTGCTGGTCCTCGCCGGAAGGTCCGATGTGACGGCTGGCGAACAAATCAGATTTCAAGGAGCCTCCCCCAATGCGGGCTCCCCGTCTGTCACCGCTTCCGGCTTCAGAGTCGCCTGTCCCGAACGGTCCTTGGTGCCTGAGAGGTTCCGGGGATGGTGTTGCCCCTTCGGCGCCCCGCCAGTACTCGTCGAGCCGTGCTCGGCGAGCGGGGGGACTCTCCCGGACGGGATATCCAGCTGTCCGTAAGTGTAGCAGTACCTATCCGGCAGGGCTGATCCGTCGGGATTCAGCCGATCTTGCGGGTGGCCCGGCGCTCCGCCAGCTCGTCGGTGCCGCCGTCGATGAGCCCGTCCTCGGCGCGGACCGAGGGCATCTCGGAGAGGTCTCCGGCGACTTCCTGCCAGACGCGGCCGAGCGCGATGCCGAACACGCCCTGTCCCCCGGCTAGCAGGTCGACCACCTCGTCCGGCGACGTGCACTCGTACACGCTGACGCCGTCGCTCATCAGGGTCACCTGGGCGAGGTCCTCGCTGCCCCGGTCACGCAGGTGCTGCACCGCCGCCCTGATCTGCTGGAGCGATATCCCGGTGTCGAGCAGGCGCTTGACGACCTTGAGCACCAGGATGTCGCGGAAACTGTACAGTCGCTGGCTGCCCGACCCGTGCGCCGCGCGGACACTCGGCTCGACCAGGGCGGTACGCGCCCAGTAGTCGAGCTGCCGGTAGCTAATACCGGCCGCATGGCAGGCTGTAGGCCCGCGGTAGCCCTTTTCGGCGTTACCGTCGAAGAGCGTGCCCTGAACGGCTCCGGACCCACCCCTTGTTACCGACACGGCCACCTCCTGTGACTACCTCCGGCATTCGCACCGTAAGGCGCGAGGGCGCGTGGGTCAACGATCACGCCCGGCGAGTCGCGACATTCGAGGGCAAAGCGCCGGTTTTGTCGGCTGATGCCACTCATGTCGCTCATGTCACGTTGACCGGCCGAAGTCTTCGGGCGAGATCGTGTCCAGGAACTCCCGGAACTTCTCGACCTCGTCCTCTTGTTCATCCGGGATCGCGACACCGACCTCGTCGAGGATCTCGTCGCTGGCGAAGATCGCCGCCCCGGTCCGCAGCGCGAGCGCGATCGAGTCCGAGGGGCGCGCGCTGACTTCCGCCCCGTTGGAGAACACCAGGTCGGCGTAGAAGATACCGTCCCGCAGCGCCGTGATGTTGACCGTGCGCAGCTGCACGTTCAGCACGTCGAGCACGTCGCGGAACAGATCGTGGGTGAGCGGACGCAACGACACCATGCCCTGCTGGGCGAACGCGATCGCGGTCGCCTCCACCGCCCCGATCCAGATGGGCAGGTAGCGATCCCCCTGTTCTTCTTTCAACAGGACGATCGGACTGTTGGACGGCATCTCAACCCGGACGCCGACGACCTCCATCCGCCGCACTAGAGCTCCGTCCTCGCACGTGCCGGGCGCAAGCGCCCCAGAGCACTCTGAACAATCACTCTTACTGCCAAAGTACACCCGTCAACGGCCTGATGCCGAGCGCAGCCCCGGCGCTTGCAGGGACTGCCCAAGCGCCTGGCCGGGCCGGGCGTCCCGTGGCACATCTGTGTTCCTACCCGCGGCCGGGGGCGCCGATGCGAGCCCGGCGTCGTTTAGCCCGTCTTCGACCAGCGTCGCGTGGAGCCGGGCGATGTGCCCCGCTACCTCCCGCGCCGCCCGCAGTGCGGGTTCCCGGCTGCCACCGCGCCGGTCCAGCGGCGCGGCCACCTGCTCGACGAGGCTCACCTCGCGCTCGGCGGCCGCCTTCACCTGGCGCAGGTGCCGCGGCTGGATGCCGTATTCGCGCAGGGAGACCGCGCACCGCAGCACGCTGAGGGCCTCGGTCCCGTACTGCCGGGTGCGGCGCAGCAGCCCGTACTCCTCCAGCTCGCTCAGCAGCGCCTCGTCCGCCAAGGCGGCCTCAAGGAGCTCGCTGCGGCTCATCGTCTCCGGCTCGGGCCCGGACACGCCGTCCAGGGCGTCCAGCCGCTGCTTGATCACGCGCAGCGGCAGGTACTCATCACGCTGGGCCTTGAGGATGTACCGCAGCCGCTCGATGTCGGCCACGGCGAAGCGCCGGTAGCCGGACTCGGCACGAGCGGGCTGGATCAGCCCTTCCGCCTCAAGGAACCGGATCTTCGACGGGCTGATATCCGGGAACTCGCCGCGCAGTTCGGCGAGCACCTGGCCAATTCCGACGAATCCCCGGTGTCCGCCCGTCATGCGTAGTCCTGTGCTCCCGGCCCGCGCCGCCTGCCGACCTCCGAACTGCGCGTCAGGAAGAGCAGCCGGAACTTGCCGATCTGCACCTCGTCTCCACCGAAGATCTCGGCTTCCTCGATCCGCTCCCGGTTCACGTAGGTGCCGTTGAGGCTGCCCACGTCCCGTACGGTGAACCGGTCGCCCTGCCGGTAGAACTCCGCGTGACGGCGCGAGACGGTCACGTCGTCCAGGAAGATGTCGCTGTCCGGGTGCCGGCCGGTGCTCGTGAAATCGTCATCGAGCAGGAAACGGCTGCCGGCGTTCGGGCCGCGGAGCACCAGGAGCAGCCCGGTGCCCGGCGGCAGCGATTCCATGGCCGTCATGTCCACCGGCGCGTCGAGGTCGCCGAGGTCGGTCTCGCCGGTGGTCGACAAGATCATGGACGTGGTCTCGTTCACGGCGCTGAACCCGCCGGTCATGGTGCCCGGCCTCCCCACGGCGGGGCCGCCCATTCCGGGCACGCTCATGCCGGGCACGTTCATACTGGGACTCCCGGCCGCGCCGGGACCAGCCGACCCTCCGGGCATACCGCCGATCCCGGGACCGCTCGGCACGCCCGCCGCGGTACGCACCAGCGGTGCGCCGCAGTTGGAGCAGTACCGGGCACCCGCCGGGTTCGGCCGGCTGCACTGTGCGCAGTACACACCTGCCATCGCTCCGGTCGGCCTCCCCTCGTCTGGCACGGTTCCTTCTCGCAGCGCCCCTTCCGGCGCCGACGACGTTGCCAAAGGTACCCGCGCGGAGGGTCGACGGTCCACGCGCCACGCGAACAGCCTGCTCAGTCCCCTGCGCTCGCCGCCTTCACCGCGACGTTTCCGCCACACAGCCGTCTCACCTCCGGGTCACGCGCGCGCCGCAATCATGCGATGCGCGTGGCCATACCTCAATGCGTCGCGAATTCCGCACGACTGCGTAATTAACACAGATTACCCGAGTGAAGGTTCCCGATCCGACGAAATCACAGGCTCGCGCCTGCCGGTGCAATCCGCCGCGGATCACGTTCCCGCTCGTTCGACGACGGCGGCCCACTCGTCCAGCAGTAGCTGGGCCGAATCGGCGTCGGCCCCTTCCGCCCAAAGGTGGGTCACCGCCTCGGCCGGATCAGGCAGGACGAGCACCCAGCCCCGGTCGGCGTCGATGATACGCACCCCGTCGGTGGTGTCAACCGGTAGCTCGCCGGCTTCCTCGACGACGGTCCGCATGACGCTTCCCTTGGCCGACCACGGGGTCGGTATCGACCGGCGCAGCAGGTGCGCCTGCGGGATCCGCGCGTCGATCTGGCTGAGCGTCAGCCGGGTCCGCGCGACCAGGCCGAGCAGCCGGACGAAGGCCGCGATCCCGTCCACGGTGCGGCCGAACTCGGGCACCACGAACCCGCCCCGGCCGTCGGCGGCGAAGATCACGTCGTCGCGTGCCGCCGCGGCCGTGAGCGCGTCCATCGACGTGGGGGTCCAGTCGACCTGGACGCCGTGGAAGCGGCAGACCTGCTCGGCCACCCGCGTGGTGGTGACGGGCAGGGCCACACGGCCGTGGTTGCGCTCGGCGGCGACGAGGTCCAGCACGACGAGCAGCGCCCGCTCGTCGCTGACCAGCGCGCCCTTCTCGTCGACGAGCTGGATTCGCTCGCCGACCGGGTCGAAGCGGACCCCGAACGCCGCGCGGCTCGAGGACACGATCTCGGCCAGCCCCTGCATGCTCGCCCGGGTCTGGGCGACGGTCTGCGTCGGGGTCACCTCGTCGAGCCGGCTGTTCAGGGTGTGCACGTCGACGTCGATCCGGCCCAGCAGCGTGGGCAGGACGAGGGAGACGGTGCCGCCCGCACAGTCGGCGACCACCTTCAGCCCGGCGCCGCGGACACCGCTGAGGTCGACGGTGCGCAGCAGCTCGTGGGTGTACCACTCGACGATGCGGGGCGGATAGGACAGCTCGGCGATCTCACCGGGGAAGGCGCGCCGGAACTCCTGCCGGGAGAACACCCGCTCCAGCTTGCGCTGGGCGGACTGGGAGATCTCCGCACCGGTCTCGTCGAGGAAGATGATGTCGATGGACTGCGTGTCCCCCGGCGTGGTGCGCAGCGCGATCCCGCCGCTGTAGGTGCTGCGCGCGGTCTCGAACCGGGCGACGGGCAGCGGCAGTGCCTCTAGATCCATCACGTTGATGGCGCTCGCGTTGAGGGCGGACTGCACGGCCCGCTTGAGGGTCCGGGCCGCCCGGGACACGTCACGGGACGTGGTGACGGTCGAGCCCTTCTTGAGCATCGTCGCGTACGCGCTCGCCAGCCGCACGCACAGCTCGGGCGTGACCTCGACGTTGATCAGCCCGGACACGCCGCGCTGGCCGAACAGCGTCCGCTGGCCGCGCGACTCCCACACCACCGAGGTGTTGACGACAGCGCCCGCCTCGATCGTCTTGAACGGGTAGACCTTCACGCCCGCCGAGATGTAGGCCTCGGGCTCGATCACGCACTCGTCGCCGATGACCGCGGTCTCCTCGATCCGCGCCAGGCGCATGACGTCGGTGTTCTTGCCGACCACGCAGCCGCGCAGCGTCGTGCCCTGCCCGACGAACACGTTGTTGTGCACGACGGCCCGGTGCACGAACGCGCCTTCCTTCACCACGACGTTCGCGCCGATGACGCTGTACTCGCGGATGTGCGCGCCGGCCTCGATCTTGGCGTACTCGCCGACGACCACCGGTCCGGTCAGCACGGCCTCCGGGTCCACGTCCGCGCCTTCGGCGACCCAGACGCCCGGCGACACCTCGAACCCGGCGATGTCGGTCTCCACGCGGCCGGCGAGGACGTCGGCCTGAGCCTTGAGGTAGCTCTCGAGTGTGCCGACATCCTCCCAGTAGCGGTCCGATATATACCCATATATCGGGGCACTGCGCTGCAAGAGCTTAGGGAACACGTCGTGCGACCAGTCGACGGATTCCTTGGCACTCACCTCGGCGAGCACTTCGGCCTCCATGATGTACACGCCGGTGTTGACCGTGTCGGAGAACACCTGACCCCAGGTCGGCTTCTCCAGGAAGCGCTGGATGCGCCCGTCCTCGTCGGCGATCACGATGCCGAATTCCAGCGGGTCGGGCACCCGCGTGAGGCCGACCGTGACGAGCGCGCCACTGTCCTTGTGGAAGCGCATCATCTCCGTCAGGTCCATGTCGGTGAGCGCGTCACCGGAGATGACGAGGAACGTGTCATCCTTGAGCGCGTCCTCGGCGTTCTTCACGCTCCCGGCGGTGCCCAGCGGGGACTCCTCCGTGGCGTACTGCAGGGACAGCCCGACGTCTTCGCCGTCACCAAAGTAGTTCCTGACCAGGGCCGCGAGGAACTGCACGGTGACGACGGTCTCGTCGAAGCCGTGCTTCTTCAGCAGCCGCAGGACATGCTCCATAATGGGCCGGTTCGCCACCGGCAGCAGTGGTTTCGGCTGATTTGCGGTCATCGGGCGGAGTCGGGTACCTTCCCCGCCCGCCATCACGACGGCCTTCAAGACGTCGCAGCTCCCTTCACCAGGTCTTTCACTTGAGACAGATACAACAGCGCCGCCCACCAGTACAGCGCGGTCCCCCAGATCGCGAACGCCCAGCCGAACACCCGCACGACCTCCGCGGCGGTCCCGCCGAGCGTGCCGAGGAACAGCAGCGGGAACGAGTACATGAGGCACAAGGTGGCGGTCTTGCCAACAAAACTGACCTGCAGGGCCCGGTAGGCGGTACGGCGCTTGAGGACGAGCAGCGCGAGCGCCACGCTGGCCTCGCGGGTGGCGAGCGCGCCGAACAGCCACCACGGCATGATGCCGCGCACCGCGAGCGCCACCAGGGTGGCGCCGATGTACAGGCGGTCCGCGGCCGGGTCCAGCAACTGCCCGAGCCTGGTCGTCTGGTTGAGCATCCTGGCCAGCTTCCCGTCCAGCCAGTCACTTATTCCCGCCGCGGCGAGCAGGCCAACGGCGATGCCGTCGGCGACCGGTGTCCGGGGGCCGAGAACCAGCCACAGGAACACGGGAACGCCGGCGAGCCGCAACGCGCTGAGCGCGTTCGGCAATGTAACGATCCGGTCACCCACGTTGTGATCCTAGTGCAGGAATATCGGGACGCCCGGCGCAGGCATGACTGTAATCTCCCCATTGAAGTACAAAACTCCCGGCTGGTCACCACCCGGGACTTTCACGGTGCTACCTCTCCTTGCCCGGTTACTACCTCTCCCTGCCCCGCTCGCCCTCGATTATCCCGAACGGTCCGTGGCATCTACCGGGCCACACCGCCAACTCCGCTTGACTCCGCTCACGCCCGCCACACGGCACGCGGCTCCCGCATGCCCGGCGTCCCAGCTTTGTATATATCCGCTACCTCTTGCCGATGAACGAGACCTTAATCACGATCCGCCGTAATCGCGCCCCACCACCCACGGGCACACGCCCCACCGCCCCGCCCGCCTACCGGCCTCGACCGCCTACCGGCCTCGCTCGCCCACCGGCCCGAACGCGCCCACCGGCCTCGCTCGCCCACCGGCCCCGCCCGCCTACCGGCCCGAATGCGTATTTGAGCCGGCTATAGCCGGCCCGAATGCGCGTTTGAGCAGCCTGCGAAGCGTGATCAAATGCGCATTCCAGCACGCTCAACGCCCCGCGGTCGATGATGGTTTCATCTAGAGTCTGCGCGCCGATTAGGGCGGGAGCCTCCTCCAGCGTGTCAGAATGCGCATTTGTACAGGCTAGCCAACGTGCTCAAAAGCGCATTCGATCACGCTATGGCGTGCTCTTTTGCGCAAACGAGCCGGTCGAGAGGGCGGGCGGCGGCGTGGAGGGCGGGCGGCGGCGGTGGGCCGCGCCCGGCCTCTGACCGGCCCTCCCCCTCCAAGGGCCGGCCCGTCCGCCACCCGTCCGCACTCCTTTGAGACACTGAGTCTAATGTCTCATATGTTGTGGTGGCCTGAAAAGTGGCACCTCATTGTCAAATCGAGACATGTCCGTCAACAGATTTCCCGTGACCAGGCGACGGCGGCTTGGGTGGGTGGGGAATCTTGGGTGGGTGGCGAATGGAGCGGCTGTCATGGGGGTCCGGACAGAGCGTGTTCCGTCAGACGAAGTGCGGCAGCGGATGCTCGACGCCGGACGTGATCTGGCGCTGGAGGCCGGAGCCGCGCTGACCATCGAGCACCTGCGCCTGGAGGAGGTCATCCAGCGGGCCCGCGTGCCGCGCAGTTCGGTGTACCGGCTGTGGCCGTACAAAGAGGAGTTCATCGACGACCTGCTCTGCTATCTGGCCGGCTCCGGCAGCTGGTTCAAGACCACCGGGGTGTTCGACCCGCAGACGTTCGCGATCGTCGAGGCGACGGTCAAGGAGCACGGCCGCCTGCTCACCACGCCCGAGGGTCGCTGGGCGGTGCTGCGCGAGGCCACGCGACTGGGCGCCTTCCGCAACTACGAGGCGTTCAGCCAGAGTCAGGCCTGGCGCCTGCACATGGCGCTGGTCGCCACGCTCGGCTCGACCCGGACCGGCGAGGCGCGACGCCGGATCGCGACCGCCCTCGAGGAAAGCCAGTCATTGTCCCGGAACTCGCTGGTCGAGCTGTACCAGAACCTGATGCGGATCCTTGGCCTGCGGCTGCGCGACCCCGCCCGGACCGCCGAGCATTTGGTGCTGGCCGGGGGAATCATGATCCAGAGCTTCGGGCTGCGCAACATCCAGGTCCAGACCGCCCTGAGCGAAGCCGGAGCCGCAACCGGAACCGACTCCGCAACCGGAACCGACTCCGCAACCAGAACCGACTCCGACACCGGAACCGACTCCGACACCGGAACAGACACGAGCACCGACACCGGCCAAGGCACGGATAAAGACACCGAAGTCGTGGACGATCTGCTCAACATGCCCGTCCCCGGGCCGGGCATCGACGGCGAGCCGGCGCCGTGGTCGCTCGCCGCGTTCGCATACCTGGCCCTGATCGAGGCGTTCCTGGAGCCGGACCCCGACTGGACGCCGCCTGCGCTCCCCGGCCAGTCCTAACCCTTGCCCTGCGCCAGCGCCAGCACGCGGTCGCTGAGCACCGCCACGCCGGGGGTCGCCTCGTCCTCGAAGGCGCCGGGCTTGCGCTTGCGCAGCAGGCCCTCGCCATGCTGGCGCCAGGTAAAGCTGCGGTTACCCAGGATCTTGCGGAAGACGAGATCGACATTCGCCGCCGGGAACGCAGTGGCGATGCGGCGCAGCGGCAGCGGCGGAATCATGTCTTCCCGCAGGTAGGCGCGCAGCACGTTCGCGTGCTCCCGGTCCGCCGACAGCGCCGGGTCCGCGAACAGATCCCGCAGCATGCCGTACTCGGGCACCACGACGAACCCTTCGGTCTCGTCGTAGATGATCCCGACCGTGGCGAACTCGAAGAAGCCCGGCGGCATCACGAACGTGGTCTCGCCGCTCTCGGAGACCTGCCGGTGGCGCCCGCGGGCCGAGAGCAGCGCGTCCCGCCGCATCCCGTAGTAGGCGTTGAGCCGGCCTTCCGCCTCGGCGGTGGGGAACACGAGCTCGTCGGCCCCGAAGAACGCCAGGAACTCCTCCCGGTCCTTCCGCATGTGATCCCAGCCCTGCCTGGCCTTGTCCGGGTTACGGAAGACGAGTTCGGGCTCGCGGGTCGCCATCTCGATCGCCAGCCGCGCGACCTGCCGCGCGTCGGCGGCCGGGTAACCGACCTCCGTCCCGGACGTCAGCCAGGCCGAGTCGTCCTCCGCCAGCGGCAGCAGCGCGCCGGACAGGAACGCGCCCGGCTCCGCCTCCCACGGAAACCGGTAGACGCGGTACTCCAGGTCGTCGACCAGGTTGAGGACGGTGACGGTCCCCTCGTCTGAACCGGCACCGGCACCGGCACCGGGGTCCACCGTCCGGATCTCGAACACTCCCCGGACGGCGTCCTCGCGCCACCACTCCAGCAGTTCCCTGTCGTCCCTGGTCAGGTCCCGCCGCGTCGCGAGGACCCGGTCGATCGCCAGCACCCCGCCGGCCTCCGCCAGCGGTGCCCGCAGCGGCGTGCTGAGTTCGATCAGGTCCTGCAGGCTCACGTCCGTCTCTTCCGTACCCACGCCGCCACGATAGTGGAGGCCGCGGGGGCGGCGGGGTGCTAAGCCACGCGCCGCCGAGGCCAGGGCGGGCGCGGCGGGGCGTGGTCAGAAGGCGATCACGCGGCGCGGTCCGCGCGCGGTGCCCGCCGCCATCGCCGCCAGGGTCTCCGGCGCCTCCTCCAGCGGCACGGGCGTAACGTCCGGCCGGATTCCGTGCGCGGCGGCGAAGGCGAGCGTGTCGCGCAGGTCGTGCGGGGAGCCCGACGGGTTGGCCATCACGTGCAGCCGGCCGAGCACCATCGGCATCGTGGGCAGCACGAGCGGCTCGCCCGGGCTGTAGCCGAGCAGCACGAGCGTGCCGTCGGGGGCCAGCCCGCCGAACGCGGCCAGCGCCGCCGCCGTGCTCGGCGCCCCGTTGACGATCAGGTCCGCGCCGCCGTCCCAGGCGCGCAGCACCGCGGCCGGGTCTTCGCTGTCGGCCGCCACGTACCGCTCCGCGCCCAGCGCCAGGGCCGCCTCCGCGCCGCCCGGGCCCCGGCCGATCACTGCGACGCGGGCGCCCATCGCCACGGCGAACCGGATGGCGAGGCCGCCGACCCCGCCGGTGCCGATGACGGCCACCCGGGCGCCGGGCGTGATGCCGCCCTGGCGCAGCCCGTTGAAGGCCGTGATCCCGGCGCACATCAGTGGCGCCGCGGCCACCGGGTCGAGCCCGTCCGGCAGGGGCGTGACGAATCCGGCCCGGCCGATGAAGTACTCCGCGTACCCGCCGTCCACGGCGATACCGGTGATCCGCTTGTCCGGACAGAGGATCTGCTCGCCGCGCGCGCAGTACGCGCAGGTGCCGTCGGAATGGTGGAGGAACTGGGCGCCTACCCGGGTGCCGACCGCCGGCCAGTCCACGCCGGTGCCCAGCGCGGCCACCGTCCCGGTGATCTCATGGCCCGGTATCACCGGGAAGCGGGCGAACGGGTATTCGCCGCGCAGCTCGTTGACCTCCGTGTAGCACATGCCGCAGGCGATCAACTTGACCAGTATCTCTCCTGGTCCGGGGTCTGGCACTGGCCGGCTGACCAGCGTCAGGGGTTGTTCCGTGGCGTCCATTTGCGCCGCGCGCATCTCCGGCATCAGGAACCCTCCTTGTCTGGTACTCGATCCATCTCTGGCGCTCGATGTGCCTGTTCCCGGAGTTCCAGGCCGTGACGCGCGCGCGGTCGGGGAGACTGGGGGCATGCCGGTTGCTGAGATCACGCGCGCGGAGTCCGCGCGCCGGGCGAGCCTCGTGCGCGTCCGCTCCTACGACATCGAACTGGACTTCACGCGGGGCGCGGAGGTCTTCGGCTCCGTCTCGGTCATCCGGTTCTCCTGCGCCGAGCCGGGCGCCGCGACCTACGTGGACCTCGTCGCCGATACGGTGCGCGAGATCACGCTGAACGGCGCGCCCCTCGACCCGGGAACCGCCTACCGCGCAGGCCGGATCACGCTCGAGCACCTTCAGCCCGACAACGAGCTCACGGTGCGGGCCGACTGCGCCTACACGCACTCCGGCACCGGCATGCACCGCTCCGCCGACTCCGCCGACGGCCGCGTCTACATCTACGGCAAGTTCACGCCCGCCTACGCCCGCACCGCGTACGCCTGCTTCGAGCAGCCCGATCTCAAGGCCCCCTTCACCTTCACAGTCACGTCGCCAGCCCAGTGGAGTGTCCTGTCCAACCAAAGTCCCCAGGCTAAACGAACGCAGGGCAATATCCAGGTCACCCGCTTCCGGCCCACCGTCCCCCTGCCCACGTTCGCCACCACGGTCGTGGCCGGCGACTACCACGTGATCACGTCCGCGCACGTGACGCCGGATGGCCGGGAGATCCCGCTGCTGCTCGCCTGCCGGGCCAGCATGTCCGCGCACCTGGACACCGAGGCAGTCTTCGCCCTCACGGGGCAGGGCCTGGACTTCTACGAGCGGCTCCTGGGCCGCGAGTACCCCTACGGCAAGTACGGCCACGCCTTCGTGCCCGAATTCAGCGCCGGCGCCACCGAGAAGCCCGGCTGCGTCCTGCTGTCGGAGCGGCTGCTGTTCCGCGGCAAGGCGACGGAGTCGCTGCGGGAGATGCGGTCAATGGTCCTGCTGCACGAGATGGCGCACATGTGGTTCGGCAACCTGGTGACGTCACGCTGGTGGGACGACCTGTGGCTGAGCGAGTCGTTCGCCGAGTTCTGCGGGCACGACGCCTCGGTCCGGCTCGGGCTGCACCCGGCCGCCTGGTCCACGTTCTCCCTCACCCGCAAGTCCTGGGGTTTCGCCCAGGACCGGCTGCCCACGACGCACCCGGTGGCGGCGGACGCCGCCACGCTTAGCCAGGCGGTCGCGAACTTCGACGGGATCAGCTACGCCAAGGGCGCCGCCGTGCTGCGGCAGCTCACCGGCTACGTGGGCGAGGACGCCTTCTTCGCGGGGATCAAGGACTACCTCGCGGCCCACGCCTTCGGGAACGCGACGCTCCCGGACCTGCTGGACGCCGTCGCCGCCCATGCTGGCGAGGACTCGGCCGGCCAGGACCTGCGGGCCTGGGGACGAGCCTGGCTGCAGACCGCCGGGCCGAACACCCTGCGACCGGAGTTCGAGATCGACGACGGCGGCCGGTTCACGTCCTTCGCCATTCTCCAGGAGGCGCCGGACGATCACCCGGTCCTGCGCCCCCACCACGTCAGGGTCGGGCTGTACCGAGAGGAGGACGACGGGACGGTCACCCTGGAACGTGAGGCGGAAGTGGAGGTCGCGGGGGCGCGGACCGAGGTCGGGGCGCTCGCCGGCGTAGCGCGGCCCAGCCTGATCGTGCTCAACGACGACGACCGCGGCTATGTGCTCACACGGTTCGACAGCGGCTCGCTGCGCGTTGTTCTCGCTCGCGCCGGGGAGATCCCCGAGCCCGCCGCGCGGGCCGCGTGCTGGAACGCGCTGGCCGACATGACCTCGCAGGCCGAGCTGCCGGTGCCGGAGTTCGCGCGGGCAGTCGCGGCGGGACTGCGGCAGGAGCCCGCGGCGGCGGAAGCCGACGCGCTGGCCGGGCTCGCACACCCGCTGATCGAGCAGTTCGCCGGGCCGGCGCAGGCGACGGCGGCGAAGGAAGAACTCGCGGCGGTGGCGGCGGACCGGCTGCTGGCAGCGGCACCGGGCAGCGACCACCAGCTCACCTGGGCGCAGCTGCTCAGCTGGACCGCGATGTCGGATCAGCAGCTCGGCCTCGTGGCCGGGCTCCTGGGCGGAGTGGTCGAGGTGCCCGGCCTGCCGCTGGAGACCGAGCTGCGCTGGGCGCTGCTGCGGCGCCTCGCCGCCGCCGGGCGGGCGGGCCAGGCCGAGATCCGCGCCGAGCTGGAGCGGGACGCCACCGAGGCGGGGCTGCGGAACGCGGCCGCGTGCCGGGCGGCGATCCCGGACGCCGCGGAGAAGAAGAACGCGTGGGAGCTGCTGACCGGGGGCACGCTGGGGCCGGAGAGCGTCCGGGCACTGGCGCGCGGATTTATGCTGCCCGAGCACGCCGACCTGCTCGAGCCGTATGCGGCGGCCTACCTCCCGGCCCTGGCGGACCTGTGGGACGGGCGCGGCGGTCACCTGCGCGCGATGCTCGGCCAGGCGCTGTTCCCGCTGCCGGCCGTGTCGCCGTCACTGCTGGAATCGGTGGACGCGTTCGCGGCGGCCCGGGCCGATGACCCCGGCCTGGCGCGGATGCTGGCCGAGCTCGCCGACCTGGGATCGCGGGCACTGCGGTCGCGGGCGCGGGCGACCTGACCCTGGCCGCCGGTACTGGCTCAGGCAGTGCCGACACGAATCCCGACTAAACGCACAAATAACCACGGACGTGATGGATCGCCTGGACGGTCCTAATTTGCTTTCCGACAAGTGGTTATTCACTGCTATTGATGATACATCCAACAGAAATTACCATCTTGGCACGAGGGGCCGATTCTTAGCCGAACGCTCTGAAAGGCGCACGATGACCCGACCCTTGACCAGGATCCTGCTGTACCCGCTCGCCGCCGCCCTGCCCGCCGCAGGCCTGCTCATCAGCCTCGGCACCGCCGCGGACGCGAGCACCACCGCGTCCGCGAGCGCGCGCCCGGCCGCGTCCGCCGGGCCCGCCGCCGTGGCGCGGAACTTCATCAGGCACCTCATGATCGGCCAGCACTCCGCCGATCAGCACGCCGGCCAGGCCGTGAAAGTGAAGGGCCAGAGCCAGGAGACGAGCAACAACTGGTCCGGGTACGCGGACACGGGCAGCGGCTTCAGCAAGGTCAGCGCGTCGTGGACGGAGCCGACGACGAGCTGCGGCCTCGGGATATCGCTGGCCGCGTTCTGGGTCGGCATCGACGGCTACAACAGCAGCTCCGTCGAGCAGGACGGGACCATGGTCGAGTGCTACCTCGGTACCGAGTACCAGTACACGTGGTGGGAGATGTACCCCACCAACTCGGTGCAGACGGTGGGCTCGACGGTCGCGGCGGGCGACAAGATCACCGCGTCGGTGGTCCGCACGGGCACCGGCTACGCGCTCAGCGTCACCGACGCCACGCACCCGGCCGACAGCTTCAGCACCACGCAGACCTGCTCCGACTGCGCGGACTCCAGCGCCGAGTGGATCGCCGAGGCGCCGAGCGGCAGCCTGGGCGTGTACCCGCTGGCGGACTTCGGCACGTGGAGCGCGTCCGCCGCGGCCGTGACCGAGGGCTCAAGGTCCGGCACGATCTCCTCGTTCACCGACGACGAGATCACCATGGCGGACGAACTCGGCCTTACCGAGGCCCAGCCCAGCGCTCTCAACAGCGCCGGCAACGCGTTCTCGGTGACCTGGAAGAGCTCAGACTAGGGTTCCCCGGGGCGCTGGCCGCGCCCGGCCGCTCAGCCGAGGGCGCACCGGGCGACCGGCGTCCAGGTGATGCCCTTGGTCGCCTGGTTCACCGATACGTCGACCAGTGCCACCGCCTCGACCGGCAGCGGCGCCTCCGCACGGAGATCAGAATGCCGTCGGGGCCATGGGATACTTCGCGGATGAATCAAGGCGGCCCGCTGGCCGATCTGGACCGGGCGCTGCGGGCGGCGACGGCGATTATCGCCGGAATCCGGCCGGACCAGTGGAGCGCCCCGACGGTGGTGGGGGTGGATACCCGCGCCCTGACCGCGCACGTCGTGGCCGGCAATCTATTGTTCGTGGCCTTGCTACGGGACGGAGCGCTGCCCGCCGCGGGCACGCTGGGCGACGATGTCCTGGTCCCTGATCCGGTGGCCGCGTTCCGCCGGGCGGGCGCCGAACTCGCCTGGGCCTTCGCCGCGGAGGGCGTCCTCGCACGTCCCTACACGGCCCCGCCCGGCGCGCTGGCGCCGTCCGGCACAGTGCCCGGCATCGACCTGCTGCACGTCCGGTTGGTCGAGATCCTGGTCCATGGCTGGGACATCGCGCGGGCGACCGGCCAGCCGGCGGGCTTCCCCGACGATCTCGCCGACCGGGTCCTGACCACCGCCCGGCGATTCCCCAAGCCGCCGCCCGGTCCTGGCTCCCCCTTCGGGCCCGAGATGCCCGTGCCGGCCGGCGCTCCGGCGATCGACAGGCTGGCGGGCTTCCTCGGCCGGGAGGTATAAGGGGACCTGGACCGGTGACGCGCCGGCACGGGCCTGACGGCCTGCGCGGGCCCCGGTGGCCGGTGCGTACCTGATGGCCCGTGCGTACCACATGGAGGGAGGCCGCGATGGCCCGTCGGGTGAACAGCGAGCTGCTGCTAGTGGGCAGCCTTCCGGCGTCGTCAACGGAGGAGGCGCTGCGATCGGCCGGGGAGTTCTTCGGGGACATGGTCTTCGCCCTGCCGGACGGGGAGACCGGCGCCCGCGGCGGGTGGGTGAGCTACGAGCGCGAACGGCTCGTCCGCCCGAACGCGGCCGTGGCGACTCTCCAGGAGACCGAATCCCCCACCGGGCTGCCGCGGCACGCGTACGAGACGCCCGTGTTCGGCCTGCGGCCGGGGATCACGGAGTTCCGATTCGACTCCTGGCCGCGGATCGACGACGCCATCGAGTCCTACGCGGTCTTCGCGAAGTTGCGCGCGGACGGGGCGATTCCGCGCGGCGTGCGGTTCCAGGTGGGACTGCCGTTCCCGGAAAGCGCGCTGAACGCGTTCAAGGCGGACTTCGCCCGCGATTACCCGATCGCGGCGCGCGCCTTCGAGGACCTCGTCGCCCGCGAGATCCAGCGGCTCACGGCGGCGATCCCGCCGGGTGATCTCGCCATCCAGTGGGACATGGCGTACGAGACGCAGGACATCGAGGGCGTGCTCGCGTGGACCGCCGAAGGCGCGTGGGAGCGCTTCGCCGGCCCGGTGACCCGGCTGTCCCGGCTAGTTCCGGATGATGTGCTGCTCGGCTACCACTTCTGCTACGGCACGTTTCCCGAATGGCCGATGTACGAGGCCCGCGACATGGACCTCGCGGTGCGGATGGCGAATTTCGCGGTCGCCAGTTCCGGGCGGCGCGTCGACTGGCTGCACCTGGCGGGGCCAAGGTACCTGCGCAGCGAAGACCGGAGGTTCTTCCGGCCGCTCGCGGACCTGGAGCCGGGTGACGCCCGCGTGTTCCTGGGGATCGTGCTGCCGATCGACGGCGTCGCCGGGTTGCGCCGCCGGGTGGACACGGCGTCGCGGTATATCTCCGACTTCGGGGTGGCGATGTACTGCGGGTTCGGGCGGCAGCCCGGCGCGGACGGCACGGAAACGATGCGGGAGCACGCACGGGTGGTTCGCGAAGTCCGCGAGGTCCGCGGGGTCCGCGGGTAGGGATTGCGCGCGATCCAATTTGCTGGTGCGCGCTATTCCTCGATGTGCGCTCTGGGCATAGGCCGCTCGCGACCGTCCGCCGTACCGGCGCGACGCGGGCGACAACGTACCGTTGTCACTGCCGCCGGCACCCCCACCTCGGCCACTTCCATTCCGGGGGCACCGCCACTTCGGGCGACACCGCCACCTCGGGCCGCACCGCCGCCTCGGGCGGCACCGTCACCGGCGTTTGACCGTGGTTTGGGGGGTTATAGCCACCGAAACTACGGTCAAACTCAGCCGATGGCTGGGACGTGTGGTGGTTTGGCGTGCGGATGGATCAGCGGACGGGGTCAGCGGGTCGCGCGGCGGGGCAGCCAGACCAGCGCGACGACAACGCCGGCGATCGCGACTCCCGCCGCGGTGAGCATGCCCAGGTCGAGGCCGCTGGCATAGGCGACGCGTGCCGCGTGCGCCAGTGTCTGGCCGCTCGCACCGGGTAGGCGGGCCGCGACGGCCAGGGCGTCGCCCAGTGAGGACTTGACGGTGCTCGCGATCGCCGGCGGGACGTGCTGTCCGGCCAGCGCCGCGCCGATCCTGTCCCCGTAGCGGGTGCTCAGCAGGCTGCCCACGACGGCGACGCCAAGCGCGCCGCCGACCTGGATGGCCGTCGTGTTGGTGGCGGAGGCGACGCCCGAGTTCTCCGGCCGCACCGAGCCGATCACCGAGCCGCTCGACGTCGGCAGGGCCAGTCCCGCGCCCGCGCCGAGGAGGATCATGCCGGGGACGATCCCGGCGTAGCCAGTGCCCACCGTGACACCGGAGACCTGCCAGAGGCCGGCCGCGATCAGGGCCAGCCCGGCGGCCATCGTCAGCTTCGGCCCGATGAGCCGCACGCCGACGGCGGACAGCGGTGCGATCACGACGACGGCCGCGGCGGCGGGCAGCACCCGGACGCCCGCCTGGAGCGGCGTGTAACCGAGCGAGAACTGCAGGAACTGGGTAAGCACGAACAGCGCGCCGTACAAGCCGAAGCTGACCGTGGCGACGGCGGGGATCGCCGCGCCGAACGCCCGGTTTCGGAAGTATGCCAAGTTCAGCATCGGGTGCGAGGAGAAGCGCTCCCAGATCACGAAGCCCGCCAGGACCACGATCCCGGCCACCGCGGCGCCGATAACGGAGACGGACGACCAGCCCTGCACCGGGCCCTCGATGATCGCCCACAGGACGAGCCCGATCCCTGCCACAGAGGCGAGCACGCCAGGCATGTCCGGCCTGGAGGCCGAGGCGTTCCGGGAATCCGGCACCAGCCAGGCCCCCAGGATCAGGCCGACGGCCGCGATCGGCACGTTGACCAGGAAGACCGAGCCCCACCAGAAACGCGACAGCAGCAGCCCGCCGGCGATCGGGCCGAGAGCGACAGCGAATCCGGTGGTCGCGGCCCAAAGGCTGATCGCGCGCTGCCGTTCGCCCGGGACGCGGTACATGTCGCTGATGATCGACAGGGTCGACGGGATCATGAGCGCCCCGCCGATGCCCATGAAGGCCCGGGCCGCGATCAGCAGTGCCACGGAGCCGGAGAACGCGGCCCACGCGGACCCAGCGCCGAACACGGCCAGGCCTGCCAGGAACGTCTTCTTCCGGCCGATCTTGTCGGCGAGACTCCCCGCGGCCAGGAGCAGCCCGGCGAAGACGATGACGTAGGCGTCCACGATCCACTGCAGGTCGCTCGCGCTGGCGTTCAGGTCGCGGACCAGGGTCGGGAGCGCGACGTTCAGGATCGTGTTGTCCAGATTCACGATGAGCACGGCGACGCAGAGGACGGCGAGCGCGGCGCCGCGTGCCCGCATCCCGCGTGTCCCCGCGCTTAGCGGCGCCTTCACTTCAGTCATCTGCATGTATGCATCGTAAAGCATGTTTGCAGTCAACTGCAAACATGCCGACGGATGTACACTAGGGCTGTGTCAGCAGCGGAAGAAGCTCTGCGAGAGCAACTGGGACTCAGGGAACGAAGCAAGGAGCGGCGCCGGGACGCCATCGTCCACGCCGCCTACCGGCTGTTCGCCGAGCGCGGGTACGACGCCACGACGGTCAGCGACATCGCCGCGGCGGCCGAGGTCGCGCCGCGCACTGTCGCCCTGTACTTCCCGTCCAAGCAGGAAATCGCGCTGTCCCGGTTCACTGCCGGGGCCAACACGCTGACCACCGCGCTGCACGAGCGGGCGAAGAACGAGTCAGTCACGGCCGTGCTGGAGAAATGGCTGAAAGACGGCAGCCTGCACGCCGATGACGAGCTCAAGCGCCTCGGGTGCCGGATGTTCGCGGCCAATCCCGAGCTCAACGCGCTGCGGACCGCCCGCATGGCGGACGCGATCGCCGAGGGCGCCAAGGCGGTCGGCGAGGAGACCGGTCTCTCGCCCGCCGACCCAGGCCCGCGCCTGGCGGCGGTGGCGGCGGCGGCCATCCTGATCGAGATCTCCGACCTGCCGCGGGGCCCGGAGCTCGACGCGGCGATCGCGACCGCCGTGGCCTTTCTCAACGCCGGAATCAGGACCCTGACGTGAGCGCCGACCTGGCGGAGCACGCCGACGCCCCGTCCGGGACGGTGGTCGAGCGGCACCACATCGAGATCATCCCCGCCGAGGACCGGCAGGGCAGGCCACGGGACCAGTTCACGCTGTGGTTCGCGACGAACGCCAACGTGGTGAACTTCGTGCTGGGCGGCCTGGCAATCTCGGCCGGCCTGAACCTGTTCTGGGCGCTGGTCGCCATCGTGGCCGGGAACGTCCTCGGCATGCTGCTGACCGCCCTGCACGCCTGGCAGGGACCGCGGCTGGGAGTGCCGCAGATGATCCAGAGCAGGGGGCAGTTCGGCTTCTACGGGGCGAGCTTCATCATGCTCGCGTCGATCGTGCTGGACATCGGCTACCTGGCGGCCTCGCAGGTGCTGCAAGGCGACTCACTGAACCTGCTGGTCTCGTCGGTGAGCGTCCCGTGGTGGATTTTCATCGTGACGCTGCCGTCGGTGGCGCTGGCCATCTTCGGCTACCGGTGGATTCACCTCACGCAACGGGTGCTCACGGTGGTGTTCGGCGTGGTGATCATGGTCGCGCTGATCCAGGCGGCCGTCTACGGCTCGGTGCAGCACGTAGACGCCGGCTTCGCGTTGTCCAGCGGCGCTGTGCTGATCGCGATGACCGGCCTGTTCTTCATGAACATGCTGAGCTGGGCGCCGTACGTGTCGGACTACTCCCGGTACCTGCCGGCCGACGTCAGCTTCGGACGGACGTTCGCGGGGATCTTCGGCGGCGCGGTGGCCTCGGCTACGCTGTTCTCGGGGCTCGGCGCGTGGATCACCGCGATGGTGCCGATCGCCTCTTCGAACCCGCTGGCGGCGGTGGCGAAGGTCTCCGGCCTGTGGATCTTGTTCTTCATGGCGCTCAGCCAGGTGCCCGGCGACACGCTCAATGCCTACACGGGGATGATGGCGTTCGCCGGGCTGGGCAGCAACGTGAAGAAGATGATGGCGCGGCAGTCGCGCCAGGCCGTCCGGATCGCCGGGATTCTCATGGTCTTCGTGCTCGGTACGGCGCTCGCCATAGTCGGGTACTCGTCGTTCCTCACGTCGTTCGAGAACTTCATCGACGTGCTGCTGTTCTTCTTCGTGCCGTGGAGCGCGATCAACCTGACCGACTACTACCTGATCAAGCGCGGTCGCTACGACGTACGGTCCTTCTTCACTCCGTCGGGGATCTACGGGCGGATTCAGTGGTGGCCGTGTATCTGCTACGTGATCACGCTCGCCGCGCAGGTGCCGTTCCTCGACCAGGCCTTCTACACCGGGCCGTTCGTCAAGGCGCTGGGCGGCGCGGACATCTCGTGGCTCGTCGGATTCGCGGTCGGGTCCGGGCTGTACGCGGCGGTCGCGTGGCCGCGCCGGGTCCCGTCCCCGGCGACGGGCGAGCCGGACACGGGCGAACTGGGTTAAGCGCGCGCTCAGGCGACGCCCTCTTTCCTTGCCACGGGCCTGCCGAGCTTGCGGTCCGGCGTTCGGTCCTCGCTCCAGTCGGCCGCCTCCTCGACGCCAGTGTCTCCCGGGCCCGTGGCCGAGGGAGCTGTACTGACCGGATCGGCCGGGATCGTGCGGGAAGAAACGGTGCGTGATTGCCAGAACAGCAAAAGCGCGCCGACGACCGCCACCATGTGCTGCGCCTCATCGGCGCCGAACGTCTGCCCCGCCATCATGTCGATGATCGCCGTGCCGGCCAGGCCGAGCGCGGCGACGCAGCATGGCCAGGCGAGACCCGCGGACAGCTTCGGCCGCACCACGCCGACCACGAACGCGATCGCGAGGGCCAAGTCGAAAGAGCCGAGCTCATGCGCGGCGTGCACCCCGGCGTCACGGTCGTGACCGAGGATCAGCAGCGGCACCGTGATGGCCAGCTGCGCGATGGCGACTAGGGCGAGCGCCAACCGACGCGTCAGCGGAATCTCGGAGCGCGACCTCACCGCCGCGGACTCTGCCAGTACCGGGCCCGCCGTGGCCGGGTCTCCCACACCAGGGTCCACCTGCTTCTCCAGCGCGGTGAGTATCCGCGCCGTCAGATCGTGCTCAAGCGCGTAGCCGGTCAGGCGCGCATGGCGGGTCAGGGCGTGCTGGCGTTCCCGCCAGGCCCTGCAGGCCGCGCAGGAGTCCAGGTGCGCACGCGTCACGTCGGCCGGGATGCCGGCGTCCTCTCCGTCTAGGCTCGCCGAGATGGCCGCCCTGATGCTGTCGCAGTCCATGTTCCAGTAGTGTCGCAGCAGCCTTGGGAAAGTTCCCGGGACCCTCACGAGATTGCCTACTACGAAGCGTCGTAATCTATCCATCGTGGACGAGCTCACCCCCCTCGCTCGGGCCGCCGCACGCGACGACCGCGCCGCACTTACTGAGCTGATCAGAGCGACGCAGAGTGACGTGTGGCGTTTCTGCGCGCACCTCGTAGATCCGGCGGCGGCCGACGACCTCACGCAGGAGACCTTCCTGCGCGCGGTGCCCGCGCTGCGCGGGTTCCGGGGAGACGCACCGGTGCGCGTGTGGCTGCTGACGATCGCCCGGCGAGTGTGCGCCGCGGAGATCAAGGCGCGGCAGCGTGCGCGGGAAGCCATCGCCAACGTCGCGGCGACCCTCTCGGCGAGCGACCCGGAGGACCATGGGCTTCGCGCGGAGCTGATGCTGCTGCTCTCTTCCCTCGAGCCGGACCGGCGGGCCGCGTTCGTCCTCACGCAGGTGCTCGGGTTCAGTTACGCGGAGACCGCCGAGGTCTGCGGGGTGCCCGTGGGGACCATCAGGTCCCGCGTCGCGCGCGCCCGCGCCGACCTGGACGAAATCCTGATGCGCGACGGTATGGCGCACCGCATCATGGACGCGTGACGTCACCAGCTTCCGCGCAACGGCCCCCGGCCCATACCGCTCCGTCCCCGGCCGAGGTTGCGCTCGCCTTCGTGAAGGCGCGCTCGGCGGGCGGCTCCCTGGACCGGAGCGCACGGATCACGCTGCACTTCCATCCGGACCGGGACTTCGGCGGGGTGAGCGTGCTGGCGAGCATGCTGCGGGACGGCGTGTACCGCTCGCAGTTCGAGACGGGCACGAGCAACGGCGGCCTGACGGCGTTCGCGGGCGGAGACCGGTGGCGCTGGGAGAACCGCATGTTCGGCGGCGCCTACGACGACGCCCCGTCCGCTGCACGCCCGGTGTACGGTTCGCTGAACTTCCGGGGCCGCCCACACGGCGGATCGCCGCGATTCGGGTCAGCGTTCTTCCGGCTGCGGGAGTCCGCGATCGACCGCGCGAGTTTCTGCTACCCGGACAGCTTCCTGAACCCAGTCAACTTCGGTACCGCGGAACGGTCCCAGGTGACTGCCCTAGCCGCCGCCGATTCCCGCGACCTCCTCGACGACTACGTGGAGGCTCACGTGCACGGCGGTGTCCTGCTAGCACGGGATGTCGAAGCACTGGTGCTCGACCCGTGCTTTCGCGAGACCGCCGTCGAGGAGACTGCCCGGCAGCTGCCATGCACGGTCGAATGGCATCCGGGGTTCGTGCTGTCCATCGATGACGTGCGCCGCTATCCGGACTTCAAAACGCCCGAGGCGGTCGCCCTCGCGCTACGCGTCGCCGGTCCTGACGGCCTGCTCGACGCGCGCATGCTCGGCGAGACCGCGCTCACCGGCCAGGACGACCCGCAGACCGTGAAGTACGTCTGGCACTACATCGCGCGGTTCGGCGTGCCCGCGGGGAGCGCGGGGTGACTCAAGCGTCGGCCCAGCTCCCTATCAGGGCAGCCTGGCCAACCATTGCGGATTCGGGATTGGCCAGGTTCCATATGGTCACGTCCCGGATCCGGAACTGACGTCCCGATTTCGCGACGCGCAGGCCCTGGTAGTTCTCGGCGTAGCCATGGCTCCGCACCCAGTCCATGAAGGTGTCCCGCGTTTCGCGGTCCTCCCCGCCTGCCGCCGATAGGCGGGAAGGCAGGCCGACGAACTCGTCCCAGCCGTACTCAAACCGTTCCTGCGCCGCCAGGTTGGCATAGCAGAAGACCGGGTCCGGTGAAGTGTCGTGCGCCAGCAGGCCGAATGGCGCCTCATACAACCAGGCCGCCGCCGCGTCACCGGCCATCCCGTCCGGGACAAGTGACTTACCCAGCAGCTTCGCGTAGTTTTCCGCGAGCAGGTCGGCGAACGGCGCCTCGCGAGCGGTCATTCTGATCTCCAATTCCAGGCCCTTGCCGGTCAAGGATGATCCGCACCACCGCCAGGTCGTCCGTGCCGATACGACTGGTGCCCACCGGATGAAGGTAGCTGGTGATGGTGCGCCCTAGGTAATCGTGCAGGTCGGCCTCGGCAGTGGCCTTCGGGCCGTCTAGGCGACGAGCCGAGCGCCGTGCCACTCCCCCGAACAGCGTTCCCTGGGACAATAGGGCCTGCTAATTACGCGGAGAGCACCATGCGAGCCGCCGCGACGCACGTCAGGATCGGTCCTGGTGTCGGTCGATCGCCCCTGGACCTGTTCTCCCCTTCCTCACGTCGCACTTTCTCGCCCGCCTCCGCACGCCGATGACCACTGCGGCGATGACCATCACCAGGTTCCTCAGGGAAGCCGTTTCCCTGGCGCCGACGGCGGAGGGGGCTCCTAGCGCCAGGCGCCCAGGACGTCGTCAGGTCCCAGGCAGCGGATGGGGACGCTGTCGTCCGCGGTTCCCGTCCGGGTGACCGCCAGCAGCGGCGTCTGGTCGCGGCGGACAGCGGCACGTCGACCGCGATCACGAGCTTGGCTTCCAGGCGCCGCAGGGCGTTTCCTAGCGAGCTGTCCGCTATCTGCCGGCCCTCGTCGTCGGTCAGTTCGTCCTGGATGCCTTTCCACGTTCGGTCGCGGGGACGGTGAGGTCCCACATCCAGCCGTCACGGACGGCCGGCGTCGAGCCACCGACCACGACCGCGGACTGGCCACCCGGGGTCTTGAGATGCATGCCCGATTTGAGTTGTTTTGCCGGAATCCGGCCGTAGTGCAGATAAGGATCCCAGAACAGGTGGTTGGAAGTGGTGTGGATGACCGTGTCGTGGTTGCCGGTCTTGATGCGGAGGCTGTACAGGTCGGTGTCGTGGTGCACCAGTACCGCGGACACCGGCTCCGGACTTGTCTTACCTGTCGCGGTGTTCGTCGCCAGCACCTTGTCGCCAGGCTTGAGTGACGCGATGGGTGCCGACTTCCCGTTCGTCAGGAGTACCTGTGTACCCGCGGAGAAGCTCTCTCCCCCCGATGAGGCACGATGCCCCATCATCCGCGATCGTGCTGCCCCCATCCTCGGCCGCTTCTAGGCCGAGTTCGAGTTCAGAAGTGGAGCCGAAGTCGTCGGCAGCGGCAACGGGTCGATGGAGGGATTCTGGTTCGCCATCTCATCGACCTGCCTGGTCGTCGCGGAGTCGGGGTGTCCTGGCCCGCTGCACTTCTTCGAGCTCACTCACGTCTTCGAGCTCGCGCAGGTGTTCTAGGGCAGGCAGCGCAGCAAGCAGGGCGGCGGTCTCGTCGGAGGGCAATTTCTCGATGAGCTCCGCGAAAGCCCGGGCAGCGGCGCGGCGCCGGCTCCGGACGAGGTCCATCCCGGCGGCGGTCAACTCGACCAGCACGACGCGCTTGTCGGACGGGTCCTCCCGGCGTACGACGAACCCGTCGCGCTCCAGAGTGCCGACAAGGACAGTCATCGAGGGCTGCGCCACGCCACCCGCCCGGGCCAGGTCCGTAATCCGCTGCGGACCGGCCCTGTCCAGGGTAGACAGCGTCGCCAATGACGTCAGGCTCATGTCGCGGCGTACCCAGTGGACTGCGCTGGCCATCAGGCCGGCCAGCGTTTCCCCGACGCTGATCCGGGCATCCGCGGCCGACGCGGCTGGCGGCGTAGCGCGAGCTGCAGTCACGATAGAAGAATAACACAGCTATATAGCTTGTCTATATAATCGTTCGCTGCCCGCTTGCGAACCGGGACTTGCGGCAGCAGATGATCTGGCTCGCTGATTCGGCATGCGCGCGCTTTCCCCGGTGATGAGGTGACTGTGGCTCAGAACCGTGACGGCCGCCGCCATCACCACCAGCCCCAGCGCCTCGCCCGCCAAGTCCGGGACACCAGCCCGGAGATGCTCCCTGAACAGCACGGATCCCAGCACGGTGGCGGCCAGCGGGTCCATGATCGTGAATCCCGGCTGTGACGCGGCCAGCGGCCCGGCGGCCAGCGCATGATTCGCCAGCAGCACCGTCACCGAGCCGACGCCGATCAGGACATACGGCGGCCAGCTGCTGATCACCGCCCCGCCCCCTTGGCCAAGCCGAGTGCTCAGCTCCTTGATAACGCCGGCGACAAAGCCCCATCCAGTCCCAGTCGCGATGCCCAGTATCGCAGCGCGCCGCGCGGGTGCCACCTCCGGCAACCGGCCGAGCCCGGATGTAGCGGCCACAGACAACAGCACGATCGCGAAGGTCACTGCGCCCGCCAGCCACCAAAGCGAGCCAGGAGCGTGCGACCGCCCTCCCGAAGGCGACGCGGCGAACAGAAACAGGCCCAGCCCGCCCGACAGGGCAACCGCGGCGATCCAGTCGCGCCACTGCATCCGGCGTGAGCCCATTACCGCTATGCAGGCGAAGACGAAGACCAGCTCAAGGCTCAGAATCGGCTGCACCAAAGCCAGCGGCCCGAAATGCAGGGCGCCGAGCTGACAGGCGAAGCCAAGGATCATGCTCGCCAGGCCGGCAAGCCACACCGGGCGTCGGACCAGCAGGAAGATCGACGAGGAGCGAAGGCCCTTCGCCTCGAGGCTCCGCGTGCCGAGCCGCTGGCACACCGACGACGCCGCCGTGCAGAAGCTCGCGGCGACGGCCAGCGAAACCGCCCACTCCACCCGACGCACCCGCTTCCTCAGCCATCCGGGAACTGCCTCGTCCTGGTCAGTGCCTCCCGAGAGCACAGGCGGCATCGGTGGCGCCGCGTCAGGTGATGGTGTTCCTGTGGTAAATTTATTTGTATAATGCAAACTAACATATGTCCGAGCCGCCGGGCAACAAGAGCACGCGGCTCTTTATTCGGCGATTTATTGCGGCAATGGAATCGGAGCGCGAACCTCGCCCGGGCTGGTGTCGAGATCGGCCACGGGGATACCCGCCCAGCGAGCCGCTTCGGCCATGGCGCCGTCGAACAACTGCAGGTCGTGCAGCGCGAGCTGGAGGCGGCTCGGGAGACCACCGTCCTGCAGCCTGTCCGCCACCTTCGCGAACAAGGAAGCCGATCGGACGTACTGCCCGTCCATGCCGTCTGGAGCATCATCTGGATGCAGCGCCGCGGTAATAGCGGCGACCGAGTCGGCCAGCCGGCGGCGGGCGGTATCCAGCTCAGCCGCGGCGGCCGGGAAGAGGACGGGGTAGCGCGTGCTTGAGTCGAGGATCAGGTTGCGGGCATAGTGCCGGGCCGCCGCGGCGGTTGCCATCAAGCCCGCCACCTGGGTGGCCACCCGGCCGAACAGTGGAGTCTTCGAAGGCCATGCCGTGGCGACTAGTGCCTGGTAGGCCACGTCCACGCGCCGCGCGGCGGACCGCAGCTGCAGGTCTGAGCCAGTATCGCTGGCAGGATCGGCGAGCCGGTCCAGGCAGCGGCCGGTCAGGTCGGCGAGCGCCTCGACCTCATGCCGTGCCGCGACACGAGCCACCCGGCCGACATGCAGCGGCAGCACGAGCAGTACGGTCGCCATGGCCACCCCCGCACCCACCGCTGTCTCCTCCAGCCGGAGCAGCAGCAGGCTGCTGGAGAACTCGCCTAGCTCTACGTACAGCTGCGCGACCATCACCGTGACGCCGATGGTCATGAACGTGTAGTTCACCCGCATCAAGTACAGCCCGAGGAACAGCGCCGCCAGGACGACCACGATCTGTACGCCCACCCGGTCGCCCACCAAATGAGCCAGCACCGACCCGATGACCACGCCGACGAGAGTGCCCGCCACCCGGAACAGGCTCTTGCGCAGTTGTTCCCCTGCCGTGTGGGCGCCCATGAACGTAATGAACGCGGCGATCAGCGCCCAGTAGAACCGGCGCCCGGACAGGGCGTCCCCCGCGATGATCGCGCCGCCGACGGCGACGCCCATCTGAATGGCTATCCGCGCGTGTGGCGCGAGCGCGACCCGCTCGCGCAATCCCCCGCCGCCCCGTTCCTGAGACGCCTTCCCCGCGACGAACGCCGAGCCCGGCAGCCACCCGCCTGGTGACGCGACCTGTGCCCGGAACTTACCGTCCGCCTCGTCATCCGGTACCTGGCCGGCCGGGTACAGCCGGAACGCCTCTACCGCGGCGGCGAAGTCCGTGGCGGACGTCGCGAAACGATGGAGAAGCACGCGGTCGGCCGGAGTCACCCCGCATCGTTCGGAATCGGGCGTGCCCAGCAGCGCCCGGATGGCGGCCACGCCGTCCCGCACGCCGGCCAGGTCCGCGTTACGGACGGTCGCCAGGACGCTGGCCGCCAGCGCGTTGACAGGCACCGGGAATCGCCGCCTGGCGATCGCGAGGGCGAACCGCGCCACGTTGCCGAGCGCCGCTTCCGCGTCGAACAGACGCTGGTGCAGCGTGGCCGCGCTCCAGTCCGCCGGGACGGCGGCCGGGTTGTCCAGCTGTGCGTCCATGAGCAGCACGGTCTCGTTCAGGCGCAGCAGGTGGCGCTGCAGCTTCTTCTCGGCGCGCCCGTGGCGAGAAGAATCACGTGAGGAGGCCACCGCCGCGAACAGGTCAGCGACGTCGCTCGCCAGATCGCGGGCACGCGCGGCATACGAACGCTGCATGCGCCGTAGCGCTGCGGCCGGATGCGGGCGGAACAACGTGAAATGCACGACGATCGTCACCGCCGTGCCGAGCCCGATTTCCGCGGCGAGCCAGCCCATGTCAGCGACGCTCACGAGATCCTGCACGAAGAAGCCGAGGAACGCGCCCATGAACGCCAGCACCCCGCCGTTGAACCCGCGCGGCCCGAAGCGGCGGCAGTACGTGCCCCCCGCCAGCAGCACGGCCATCAGCACCAGGGACGCCGCCCGGTCGTGCAGGCTCACGCCCAGAGCGAGCGTGGCGAGCAGCGGGACTGGCAGGAACAGGCACGTGACGAGCTGGCTCCGCGCTCCCGCCTCCATAGGCATGGCGGATCCGGTCATCATCGCCATGATCGCGGCGGGCAGCATCGCGATCACCGTCAGCGCGTGATTCGCGGACGCCAGTTCCACCACCATCCCCGCCGGGGCTCCCGCGGGCACTGGCAGCAGCAGCGCACCAGTAGCCCGGACGAAACCCCACTCCGCCGCGAGAATGACCCCGATGGTGCACACGACTTCGGTGGCCAGGCGCAGCCGCATGAGCCCCGGATCCGTGCCCGCCAGCCAGTCCAGCCAGGCCGCACGGCGCTTGCGTACGGGAGACCTGAAACCAGTGCCTGAATGCCTGCCGGGGGAACGCTTCACGGGCTGGACGGTCATGAACGCACGCAATCTCCTGTACTCATAATTATTTAGTTTACGTTATGCAAGTATATGATCAGAAAGCGCCCTCGACCTTAGCCCCCGATGCGCCGCCGCCCTGATCAGGGCCGGGAAAGAGCGATGTCGTCGATATAGCCCCGGTACCCTCCGGACGAGCCCGGCTGGTCGTAGCCGATGTCGATCCGCACGACGCTCTTCCCGCTGGCCGCGGCCCCGATGTCCGCGCTCACGTGGTTCCAGGAGTCCAGGGTGAGATGGCCGCACTGTCCCTGCGGGGTGAGCGTGCTGCCCTGGTCGTCGGTGACGTTGAGGTCGCGGAGCGCGGTGCCGTCACTGAAGACCAAGTCCACGGCCACGCAACTGCTGTTGTCGCCGGTTACGCCTTGCTGGTGCGCGGAACTCTGGGGGTAGATCCAGTAGGACAGGGTGGTGTTCTTCGCGACCTTCAGCGGGTCGCCGCTCAGGTCGAAGATCTTCATGTACGCGTCGTCCTGCGCGTCCCCGTCGGCGCCGCCGGAGTACATCAGCGACGTGTCGCCGCTGTGCGCGGGCACCTGCTGGCGAGTACTCGCCTGCGGGCCCGAAAGTCCGAAGCCCGGCAGACCGCCGACGCCGCTGTCCCCTCCCCCGCCCGGGCTGGTGTCCACCTCGTCGGCCCAGTCCGGCTGGCGCTGGCCGTCTTCGAGGGAGGTTCCCGTGAAATCGTCGTAGGCGCGCTCGGAGGCCTGGCTGCGCAGCGGCGCGGTGGCGAGCGCCACGTCGGTGTCGCCCGCGCCGTAGTACATGCGCCACTGGCCGTCCACGAAGATGATGTCGTTCATGAACACGGTGCGCTCGGTCTGCCCGAGCAGTTCGTAGGACGTCTCCGGCTGGAGCACGGGGACCGTGAGCTGGTCGAGTTCGGCGGTGAGATCCGACCGGGAGAACTCCAGCTCGCTGATCGCGTAGTACCAGCGCCCGTTGGCCATGAGGGTGCCGGCGAAGAACATGTCGATGTCCTGGTTAGCGGGCGCTCCGGCGACCGTCTGATAGTCCGTCACGGCCACGCACATCTCATAGGGCGAATAGCCGGACGGCAGGTCCAGGTTCACCGGCGTGCCCGCGCTCCAGTGCAGCAGGTCGGTCGAGTAGGCGATGTAGGTGCCGTTGCCGCCCTGGCCGTAGTACATGACGTACTGCCCGTTGATCTTCACCGGGACACCCTGGGGGCTGGCGACGACGGCGGCGTCCTTGTCGTTCTCCTCCACCGGCCCGACCTGCGTCCAGTGCACCATGTCGGTCGAATAGGCCTTGTCGATGTCTATCTGGCCGCCGGAGTAGCCGGTGAAGAAGGTGTAATACGTGCCGTTGAGCTGGTACAGGCGGGGATCCTCGACACCGGAGCTGCCGTGCGGCACCGAGTCGTTGATGACCGGGTTGCCGGAATACTCGGTGAAGTGAACTCCGTCGGTGCTCGTCGCGTAGCCGATCTGCGAGGCGCCGCCGTCGGTCGCCTGGCCCCGGTAGAGCATCTTGTAGGTGCCGTCGCTGTATACGACACCCGGGTTGTAGGTGGCGGCCGCTTCCCAACCGTCACCGTGCGGGCTGATCAGCGGATTTCCCTGATAGGGCATGCTTTGCGGATCGCTGTAGCGGTTGAAGGGGCCGATGGCCCACGACGGCAGGACAGGCTGGGAAGCCGTGGACGTCGTCGCGGCGGGTGAATCAGCCGCCGGTGAATCAGCCGCCGGTGAATCAGCCGCCGGTGAATCAGCGGCCGGTGAAGCCGCGGCCGGCGCCGGACTGGCGGGCGGACCCGGCCGCGCCGATGCCGCGGCGCTCACGCCGGTGACGGCCAGGGCGCCGATGGCGGCCGAGGCCAGGCAGTACAGCGGGACGCGCCCAAATGACGCGAATAGTCGGAATCGCTGCATCAAATGAGCACCTCCGGAAGCCATCCAGGCCGCCCATTTCCGCACACGCGATCACGCCTGGAGCATCGATGATCACGTTGTCATCGGCAATCCCGGCTGTCAATGAAGCGCGGCGCTCAGCGGCCCGGTGGCTAACCCGGGGGCTCAGTGCTCGACGAGGTCCCGGGCACGCCCGTGCACCGGGCTGGTCAGGCTTCGCGCCGGACCAGCCCGCGCAGGACGGCACGGGCGATCTTACGGGCTTCATCCTCGGTCAGCGGATGATGCCCGGCGAGGCGGCGGAAGATCAGCGCCCCGGCCAGGATGTCGATCACCTCGTCCAGGCCGATTTCGGGGTCGGCCTCGCCGCGGTCGAGTGCCCGCTGCCAGAGCCGCTCGATCACCCGGTCGCGTTCGGCGAGAAAGTATTCACGGAAGTACGCCGCGCCCGCCTCGTCATCGACGCAGGCGGCCAGGAGCTGCGCGAACGTCTTACCCCGCGGCTCGCTGGCGTAGAACGCGCCGAGCCGGACTAGATGCGCGGTCACGTCGCTTGCCAGGGACCCGGTATCGGGCACCGGGATCGCGGCTCCCATCAGCCCGGCGAAGGCACTGGCCGCGATCGCGATCCGGGACGGCCAGTGGTTGTAGATGGTCATCTTGCTGACGCCCGAGCGCGCGGCGATCGCGTCGACGGTGGCCGCCGGGAGCCCGCCCTCGTCGAGAAGCTGGCCCGTCACCTCAAGGAGAAGCTGGTGAATACGGGCGCTGCGCGCACCGGACGGAGCCGGCTTGATCAGGTCTCGAGGCTGGTCACTGGTCCCGGGCATGGCTCCAGGCCTCCTTCTAGCCCCGCGGCTGGCCGCACGGGTATCTCCGTACTTCGAAGCTAACTGTACTATAAGTACAGTACAGTCTTTGCCTTGGCAAGAGAGAAAGGGATAACGATGAGCAAAACGTTCCTGATCACCGGGGTCAGCACGGGGCTTGGGCGTGCCTTCGCCCAGGCCGCCCTCGACGCCGGCCACACCGTGACCGGCACCGTTCGCGACCCCGCCCAGATCAGCCCGTTCGAGGCCCTCGCCCCCGGCCGCGCTCGCGCCCTGGTCCTCGACATCACCGACGAGGCCGCCGTTCCCGCCGCCGTCCGCCAGGCCGAGCAGGACGCCGGCCCCGTCGACGTCCTGGTCAACAACGCCGGCTACGGCGTCGAGGGCACTTTCGAGGAAACCACGCCCGACGTCTACCGCGCCCAGTTCGAGGTCAACGTGTTCGGCACCCTCGCCGTCACCCGGGCCGTCCTGCCCGCCATGCGCCAGCGCCGCGCCGGTGTCATCGTGTTCGTCACCTCCATGGGCGGCCTGCGCGCCTTCCCCGGCATCAGCGCCTACCACGGCTCCAAATACGCCATCGAAGGCATCGCCGACAGCCTCCGGCAGGAACTCACCCCCTTCGGCATCCACGTGCTGAGCGTCGAGCCCGGCGGGTTCCGCACCGACTGGGCGGGCCGCTCCATGACCCGCGTCGCGCGTACCATCCCCGACTACGACGAACTGTTCAATCCCATACGGGAAAGCCGTCTCGGCTACAGCGGCAAGCAGCTCGGCGACCCATCCAAGGCGGGCACCGCCCTGCTCACCGCGCTCGACTCCCCCGCGCCGCCCGGGCACCTGCTCCTCGGCACCGACGCCCTCCGCCTCGTCCGCGCCGCCCGCGCCGAGACCGACGCCGAGATCGGGCAGTGGGAGAAGCTCTCCGCCGGCACCGACTTCACGGACTGAAATCAGCGTTCAGCCACCGGCGCCAGGTGTGCAGAAGATGTTGATTCGCTTAAAGAACGGCGAATCACCGCATGAGATCGTTGAAGCTTCAGTTATCGTCGGTGCCGTTCCAGAATCGACAGAAGGGCACAAGGACTGTTCATGAAGATCGGAATTGGACTGCCGAACCAGGTGCGCGACGTGCGCCCGACGGTTATCCCCGAGTGGGCGGCGGCCTCCGAGCGAGCCGGATTCTCCACACTGGGGACCGTCGGCCGCGTTGCTTACCCGGGGGTCATGGACACGGTCACGCTGGCCGCCGCGGCGGCCGTAACGTCAACGATCGGGCTGGTGAGCAACGTCCTGGTCGCGCCGGTGTGGCCGGCCGCGCTCCTGGCCAAGGAAGCCGCCGGAATCGACGGGGTGTCCGGGGGACGCCTCACGCTCGGCGTCGGCGTCGGGATCAGGCCGGACGACTTCGTGGCCGACGGTCACGGGCCGGCCGCCCGGGGCAAGCGGTTCGACCGCGACCTGGAGATCTACCGCGAGGTCTGGGGAGGCCAGCCAATTGGCGGCGGAACTAACCCGGCCGTGACGTCCGGGAGCCGCCAGATACCGCTGCTGTTCGGCGCGGTCGCGCCCGCCGCCTTCGAGCGGATGGCACGGTGGGGAGAGGGGTACATCGGGGCGTCGTTCCCGCCGGAAATGGTGGCCGGCGCCTTTGACTCCGCCCGGGACGCCTGGCGCAAGGCCGGGCGCGAGGGCTCGCCGCGGCTGGTCGCGATCACCTACTTCGCGCTCGGCGACGCAGAGGCCGGGCGGAAGAACGTCTACGACTACTACAGCATCGCGGGCGACGAGATCGCGAGCATGGTCGCGAGCGGCGTCCGCAGCACGGCAGAGGCGGTGAAGGAAGCCGTCACCGCCTTCGGGGACCTCGGCGCGGACGAGCTCATCTTCAACCCCGCGACCGATGACCTCAACGAGGTATCACGACTCGCGGAAATCGTACTCTGACGAGAGGATGACGGAACGCCGCCAGCGCGAATAGCGGTGGCGGCGTTCCGCTCCCGCCCGCTCCCGGATCGACAGGTGGACTCATGCGCGAACTGCAGGCACTGCTAGGCGAGTACGACCGTGCCCGCGCCTACACCGACGAGCTGTGGCGGGACCTCACGCCGGACGAGGTGACCTGGCGCCCGCATGAGGACTCCAGCGCCATCGGCTGGCATCTCGGCCACCAGGCCCACGTCGCGCACTTCATGATCCGCAACCTCACCGCGGCCGAGCCCAGTCCCGATCCGGAACTGGACGCCCTGATGGACTCGGCGCGGCCCGAGAAGTTCCGCGGGGCACTGCCGACCGTTCAGCGGCTCGGCGCCTTTCGCGACACCGTCGCCGAACGCGTCCACGCCCGCATCGGCGACATCGCCGCCGGCGAGGTCGGCGCGCCCGCGCAGCTGACCATCGTCGCGACCACCCTGCTGACCGCGCTGGTCAACCATGAGTACCAGCACGACCAGTGGATCAGCGAGGTCCGCGCCGGGAACCTGGGCCACGCGCTGCCGGCTGACCCCGCGTCGGACTGGCTCAGCCGCGTGGACGGCTACCTCGTCCTCAACCCCGCCGGCTGAGGACGGTCAGAACACCGGCCGGCCTGCCAAGGGCGATGCGGACGGGTAAAGGTCACGCAGAGAGGGGATGTCACGGTGGACGTCCTCCGGTTCCACGCCGAGCCCCCCTGGTCCCCGGTGCATGACCATCCCGCTGGCCGTCATGAACGCCGGGTATCCAAGCTTGGTCAGCCGTCGGCTCTCGGCGTCGAAGTCGTCGGTCCAGTACCCCACGTGATGAACGTTGGTCCCCTCCGGCGCGGCTAGCGGCGTGCCGGGAATCGCCTCCCACAGCTCCAGCGCGAAGGGGCTGGTCAGAGAGAACGTCACCCGGATACTCACGTCGTGGGCGCGGCCGTCCTCGTCAGTCAGCTGCAGGGGAATCTCACGCACGGGGCGCCATGTGATGCCGAAAAGCTCACTGAACTCTTCCAGCCCTTCATCGAGATGTGGCACAGCTATACCGAGGTGCCAGGGCATGTTCGTCATCCAGCCTCCCTCCGAATAGACACCCGGCAAATATCCGGACAGTCTGTCCGCTTTCCGTCAAGAGGATAATACGGACAGCCTGTCCGCTTGTCAATTAACCACGGCAAGGATCGCAAGCCGCGCCCGGATCTCTACCCGCGAAGCCCGTCCAGGACAACGCGCAGGCACGGTTCGAGCGTCAGGCCGGTCTTGGCGTCCTTGGGGAGGGCACTGACCATCGACAACAGCTGCGTTGAGGTCAGGTCAGGGCGGAGGGGGACCTGCCGCCGGGCTTGCTCGAACAGCCGGGCGAAGCTCTTTCTCATCGGCGCGCACAGGGTGCCGACGGCTGAACTGTCGTCGCTCAGCGATTCTCCGACCCGGGCGCTCATGCCCGGGTACTCGGTCGCGCACCGGTCATACAGTTTCAGCCACTCGCTCAGCGCCGCCCAGACGTCGGGGGCGTCCAGCGCGCGGCGCGCGGACGCGTCGAGCTCGTCAACCCGGTCTTGCAAGATCGCCGCGAACAAGTGCTCGCGCGTCGGGAAGCGCCGGTAGAGGGTCCCCTGGCCGACTCCGGCGGCCCGGGCGATATCTTCCGTGGGCGCGCTGATTCCCGCCTGCGCGAATACGGTCTTGGCCGCAGCGAGGATCGCGTCATAGTTCCGCTGCGCGTCGGCGCGCATCAGCCTGTTGCCGGGGACAGCAGCATTCACGAAGCCAGTCTAGCGAATAAGCGGACAGACAGTCCGAATGTCGCTTGCCCAGGGTGGACGCTGGCGGGACAGGTGTTCGGGGTCATCTCCGGCCCGGTTCCCGTCGCCGAAGCGATAGCCGCGCGGGTGCCCTGAGAAACGACGCCCGCGAGGTCGCCGCCCGGCCGGGCCGGGTGATGGACGCGGCCGGGTGACGCGCGACGTGATGGGGCAAATGTGTGAGCTCAGAAGCTGAAGCGGGTCCCCACGCTGTTCGGCACGTAGGCGTCGCCGAAGCGCCGGGCCATCGCGTGCTGCGCACGCCATCCGGTGCAGTGGGCCGGGACGAGCACCCGCGGGTCAAAGGCGGCGAGGTCGTCCAGCACCCGCGGGATCAGGGGCTCGAACGCGGGCCCGTTCAGGTGGAACCCGCCCAGCGCCGCGTACAGGGGCTGGGCGCCGCCGGTGAGGGCGGTGGCGTGGCGGCAGATGTTCACGATGCCCGCGTGGCCGCAGCCGGTCAAAACCACCAGGCCCTTGTCCTTAACGTTGATCACGATCGCCTGATCGTCCAGGACCAGCGGGTCGGGCCGCCATTGTCCGTCCAGCAGCGACTGCTGCGGCGGGAACCCCGGCTCGTAGCCGGTGACCCGGCCGACCTCTCCGGTGACCAGCACGCCACCGCCGGACAGGAGACTCGGGCGCTCCATCTCCAGGACCTCGAACCCGCCGCCGGACAGCGCGCGACGGCTCGGGGTGGGTATGTCGATGGGGTCGCGGCCGGGCAGCGTGATCCGGCGCTGGCGCCAGGCGTGCGGGTGCAGGACCAGCGGCATGTCCGCCCGGCCGAGGGCACGGAGCAGGCCGTCGAGCCCGGCGGTGTGGTCAAAGTGCCCGTGCGACAGCACCACCGCCTCGATGGACGCCGGGTCGATCCCGAGCCGCCGCATGTTCTGCGTCACGCCGTCCGGGCTGGTGCCCGCGTCGAACAGCAGCCGGTGCTCCCGGCCGCCGGTCGTGACGGTGATGAGCATGGAGAAGCCGTGCTCGGCGATCAAGGCGTCGGGCGACGTGCCCTCCACCATGGTCGCCGTCGCGCGCGACGGGCCGGCGCCGGGCGGAACCCGGTGGGCGGGTCCCTGGTCGGGCATGAACGCGTCCGTCACGTTGTCCATCAGGCTCACGATCTCCACCGAGTCGACCGGCGGCAGCGCGATCGTCTCGCGGATCTCCACCTCGTGCAGCACGGCCGCGCTCAGCGCCGGCTGGCCATGGTCAACGCACATCGGTTACCTCCAGTGGCGATAGCGGGTCCAGGCTACAGGCCGCCCGTGACGCGCGGGTGGCGGGCGGCGACGCACAGCACGATGGCGATCGCGGCCGCGAGGACGAGCATGACCGCGGCCGTGCCGGTCAGGCCGATCGCCTGCGCGAGCGCCCCGCCCCCGATGCCGGGCACGGCCAGCGCCAGGAACAGCACCACGAAGTACAGCGAGACGGCTTCGGCGCGGCGCTCGGGCGCGGCCACGTGGTTGACCCCGGCGGTGGCGCCCATGAACGCCAGGCCGGCGCCCGCGCCCGCGACCACGGCGGCGGCGAACATCGCCGCGGCCTGGTGGGCGGACAGCGCGGCCACGATTCCCGCCCAGCCGGCCGCGGTGCCGATGGCGCCGGTGACCAGGCTGGTTAGGTGGCCGAGGCGGCGGAGCAGCACCTGCACGAGGCCGATGGCGGCGAACATCACGAAGACGAGCAGTCCGCCCATCGACGCGCCGTTCAGGCCGACCTGGCCGGCCAGCTGGGTGCCGAACTCGGCGAACAGGGCCATGCCGGCGCTGCAGGTGATCGCGCCGAGGCAGGCGACGACGAACACCGCCCGCCGCTCCGGCATCCGGAGCCGGCGGAACCCGCCGTCCGCCGCGCGACTGGCCGCCTGGCTGGCCCGGTCCACCGTCTCCGGCAGCACGGCGACCCCGGCCAGGCCGACGGCCAGCAAGACGAGGATCAGCAGGTAGGGGGTCCTGGTCGGCAGGGGGGCGTGCGCGACGAGGAAGCCCGCGATCAGCGGCCCGAGCGCCGAGCCCGCGGCGATGCTGGTCGAGTTGGCGAACGCGGCGACGCGGCGGTCGCCGTGCGGCTCCAGATCCATCAGCGCCGCGCCCGCGGTGCCGTTGATGATGCCGGTGAAGATCCCCTGCAGCGCGCGGCCGACGAGGAGCATCGGCAGGTTCACCGCGAACATCAAGACGAGCAGCGAGACCGCGACGCCGAGCAGCGCCGGGACAAAGGCGGCGCGGCGGCCGAGCCGGTCCGACAGCGAGCCGAACAGCAGCAGCGCGACGACGGTGCCGAGTGAGTAGCAGGCGAACGCCACCGACAGCATCAGGTCGGAGAAATGCCACTGCGCCTGGTACACGGAGTACAGCGGGGTCAGCGAATAGCTGCCCAGCAGCCCCGTGACCACCAGGAATACCACCAGCCAGAAGCCGCCGCCCTTCGACAGCCGCCATCTCGGGTTGCCAGTCTCGTCGCCGACCGTGCGGGACTCCGCCGCGGACCGTGTTGCCACGACTCACCTCATTCGCGTCACTGCTTGCCTCACCGGGCACGGTCATCCGTCCCCGCCGGAGCACAAACTATCAAACATTCTACGTTTGACAAGAAGAGTGACGTGATTACCGTCCGCGCGTAACTCCGTGCAGATCGTCACGTTCTCTCGCGACACCGGATCGAGGGTGTAGTCACGGAACATCACCTTCCGCAGCGCGCCCGGGTCCGTCGCGGTGAGCCAGTCGCCGCGACCGTCCCGCCGCCGGGCCGACCACATCCCGCTGGGGTGATGCTCGATCTCGTAGCCCCTCCCCCAGTTCCAGCGCAGTTCAGCGAGGACCTCAGCGGCCCAGTCTCCGTACTCCATCGCCCGCTTCCTCCTGCCCGCATCGCGTGGTGCGCCGAGGATTCGCGCGCGTCCCACACTTGCTAGAGGAAGGCACCGGCGAAACGCCAACAGTTTTACGGCGATCGATCCGCTTTCCGTCAGGGCGGCGCGATGTCTTTCATGGGTCGAACGCGCCAAAGCCGCCAGAACCAGGACCGTCCCGTTACCCCTCCGCCGGATATTTCGGATATAAACCCCGAAACAGCCGCCCCGAAACAGCCGCCTCGGAGTCATCCGGCAAGATCACGGGTCATAGCTGCCAAATAGCGGCACGTACGACCCATGATCAACGAAAGCGCCGGGCGGACGGGCCGGGACGGCCTCTCAACTGACCGAAATAACACCATATAGCGGTTCTACCGGGCGGGCCGATCTCAAGATCATGGGTCGGTGGCGCCATGCGCGCCGGAATGACCCTTGATCTTGAGTGGACGCTCGCCCACGCCTGGCCTGTCTCGTTATCAAACGTAGGATGTTAGGTAGTATATGCTGTATAAATAATCCGCCCATGACAAGAGAGGTGTGCAGCGTGCCGGTACAGCAGGCCGAGCGATCGACGTTGAGCGGACGGGTAATCAGCGAGCTTGAGCGCCTGATCGGCTCCGGCGAGTGGCAGCTGGGGCAGAAGATCCCGGCCGAGCCCGAGCTGATGGCCGCCCTCGGCGTCTCCCGCAACACGGTCCGCGAGGCCGTGCGGGCACTGGTGCACGAGGGCCTGCTGGATGCCCGCCCCGGCGACGGCACCTACGTCACCGCCACCGACGGCCTCGGCGCCGCGCTCGCGCGCCGGTTCAGCCAGGGGAAGGCGCTGGAGATCATCGAGGTCCGCCGCATGATCGAGCGCGACGCCGCCGGACTGGCCGCGACCCGCCGCTCCGAGCGGGACCTGGACACGCTGCGGGAACTGTTCCGCGCGCAGCAAGCCGCCCTGTCCGCCGGCGACCGCGACGCGTACCTGCGCGCGGAACTGGCATTTCACGCGGCGGTGGTCGACGCGGCCCACAACGCCCTGCTCAGCCAGCTGTACGCGCAGATGACCGCCTCGATACAGGAGTCCATCAAGTTCGGGGCCGACGCCGCCGACACCGAACGCACCGCGCATGTCACCCTGCACGATGCGCTGCTCGCGGCCATCGCCACCCAGGACGCGCCCCGGGCCGAGGCCGCCGCGACCCGCCACCTGGAGTCGGTCGCGGCGCTCATCGTCCTCGATCCCGCCCCGCCCGCTGGTCACGGGTCCGCTGGTCACGGGTCCGCTGGTCACGGGCCCGCCGAGGAGCGGTGAGCCGGCGCGGCGGCCTGTCCGCGCTGCGCACCCTGCCCCCGGTCGAGATCCCCGAGGGGCCCGCCGGACGGGGGCGGCGGATGGTGGTGCTGCTCATCTGCAGCTCCAGCCTCTTCATGACGTACCTGGACTCGACGATCCTGAACGTCGCGCTGCCCACGCTCCAGCATGACCTGCACGCCAGCCTGTCCGCCCTCCAGTGGGTCGCCGACGCCTACTTGCTTGTGATCACCAGCGTCCTGCTGCTGGCGGGGTCGACCGCTGACCGGATCGGGCGCAAGCGCCTGTTTCTCCTCGGGCTCACCGGCTTCAGCCTCGGGTCGCTGCTGTGCAGCGTCGCGCCCTCGGCGGGCTGGCTGATCGCGCTGCGCATGCTCCAGGCGCTTGGCGGCTCGATGCTCACCCCGGTCTCGCTGTCCATCGTCCGGAACGTGTTCACCGACGCCCGCGAGCGCGCGCACGCGCTGGGGATCTGGAGCGGCGTCTTCGGCCTCGCGACCGCGTGCGGGCCGGTCGTCGGCGGCATCCTGGTCTTGGAGGTCGGCTGGCGGTCGGTGTTCTGGGTGAACGTCCCGATCGGCGTGGCCATGCTCATCGCCGCGCGGCGGTTCGTGCCGGAGTCGAAGGCGCCGTGCCCGCGGGCGCTCGACGTACCCGGCCAGGTGCTGATGATCGCGACCCTCGGCTCGCTGACCTACGCGCTGATCGAGGGGCCGGCGTTCGGCTGGGACTCGGCCCGGATCCTGGCGCTGTTCGCGGTCGCGGCCGCCGCTCTGCTGGCGTTCGTGCTCGCCGAGCGACGGCAGCGGGAACCGCTCCTCGAACTGCGGTTCTTCCGCAGCCCGCCGTTTGCCGGCGCGAACGTGGTCGCGGTGCTCGCTTACCTGGTGCTCGCCGGGTTCCTGTTCCTGATCACGCTCTACCTCCAGCAGGTCCACGACTACTCGCCGCTGGTGGCCGGGCTGTCGCTGCTGCCCGCGACCGCCATGATGGCGATCGCCGGCCCGGTCGCGGGCCGGATCGTCGCCCGGCACGGGCCGCGCGTCCCGCTGGTGCTGAGCGGGCTCCTCGTCGCGGCGGGCGCGCTGGTGCTGACGGGTCTCACCGCGGGGACCTCCTACGCCGTGCTCGCGCTCGCGTTCGTGCTGCTGGGCGCCGGGCAGGGCCTGGTGAACCCGCCGATCACCATCACCGGCGTGAGCGGCATGCCGCCGGCGCAGGCCGGGGTGGCGTCCGCCGTCATCTCGTCGTCGCGGCAGTTCGGCAACGTGCTGGGCGTCGCCGTGATGGGCGCGATGCTCGGCGGCGTTACCGGCAGCGGCGCGAGCGCCGCGCACCAGCAGGCGTTCACCACGGCGACCCACGGGCCCTGGTGGCTGGCCGTCGCGTGCGGGCTGCTGGTGGCGGTCGCCGGGTGGCTCACCACGTCGGGCCGGTCACGAGAACTCGCCCGCGCGGTCGCCGAGCCGGACTAGCGCCGTGCGGGCGAAGCCGAGGGCCTCGTCGTACGGCAGGCCGCGGCCACGCCGGTAAGTGGTCACCGGCACGGGCCTGCGCGGCCCCGCGGTGACCCGTGCGGTCGGACCTGGTACGCCCGCGCCTGGCTCCGCCGGCCCGCGAACGCCCAGGCTCAGGCGGAACCGTCCCGCGGGCCGGATTCCGCGGCGCCCCCGGCTTCCGCGCCCCCGGCCTCGCGGCGGTTCCGGTTCGCGCCGCGGGGGCGCCGGTAGGTGTACTGGGTGACCGTGCGCAGCATGCTGTCGGTGGGCGCCGCGACGCCGAGCCGCGCGGCCATGGCGTTCTGCAGGGCGTCGATGATGAGCAGCTGGCCCACCCGGATGCGGCTCATGGTGTGCACGGAGTGGTCGGGGCGCGTGGTGCCCACGGCGAGGTGGACGTGCGCCAGCTCGGCGAGGGCGCCCCGCGCGAAGGCGGTGACGGCGATGACGGTGGCGCCCTCCCGCCGCGCCGCCTTGGCGATCCGGATGGTCAGGGAGTTGGTCCCGGTGTGGCCGATCGCGAGGCAGACGTCGCCCGGCCCGAGCAGCTGGGCGAGGGTGTGCAGGGTGATGGCGTCGCTCGGCGCCTCGGCGGTGCGCCCCACCAGGGCGAAGTGGAACACGGCGTAATGGCCGAGCACGGCTAGGTCGCTCAGGGTCACGATCAGGACGCGCCGGGCCTCCGCCAGCGCGTCCACGGCCCGGCCGAACTCATCCCGGTCGAGGAGCGACGCCATACTGTCGAGCTGCTCGTGGCCGGCCGCGATGGTCCGGTCAAGGGCGGCGGTGACCGGGTCGTCCGTCGCGGGACCGCTCGCCGCCAGGGCCTCGTTCGTGAGGGAGTCGCGCAGCTCGCTCAGCCCGCGGTAGCCGAGGCTCTGGCAGGTGCGCACCACGGTCGCCTGCGAGGTGCCGGCCGCCGTCGCCAGCTTGGCCGTCGACAGGTCGGCGATGTCGTCGATGCGGCTCAGTAGCGCCTCGGCCACCAGCGCCTCGCTCGGGATGAGGGACGGGATGAGGGCACGGATGTAGGCCGTGGTCCGCTGTGCGGGGAACTCGATCGTAAGCCTCCCAAGTCGTTGCCCCGAGTTTAGCCAGTGTTCGATGACAGGCGCCTGACCAATTCCATAAAGTACGAAATATGTGGAACAGACGAAAAACCGGCCCCGCCGCAGGCCAGCGCTGGCTGGCCGCGACGGCACTCGCCATAGTGGCCCTCGCGGTCCCGGCCTGCAGCAGCGGCTCGGCCGCGAACCCGTCCGCCACCGCGAGCGCGCAGGTCGGGAGCACCCAGCTCCCGTCCGGGCAGCACGTGTCGCTGACGCTGGTCAGCTACCTGCCGCTGATCGGGAAGACGGGCGGGAAGACCCTCGACGGGCTGCTGTCCGGGTTCGAGGCGGCCCACCCGAACATCAGCGTGACCGTGCAAGTGCCCTCGGCCACCAACGGCGCGGCCATCACCGCGACGGTGCAGCGCGACGAGGTCGCCGGCAATACGCCCGACGTGGTGCAGAGCGGGATGGACATGCTCGGGTACCTGGCGACCGGTGGCCCGGGCGCGCAGGACCTCGACCGGATCGTCACCCCGTCCGCGCTCGCCGCGGAGTGGGGCGGCCCGCACCCCTTTCCCCCGAGCGTCCGGGCCCTCGGACTGGTGAACGGGCAGCTGTATGCCATCCCGTGGGTGCTGTCGACGCCCATCCTCTTCTATAACGCCAAGCTCTTCAGCCGCGCCGGCCTCAACCCGGCCGACCCGCCGAAGACCTGGGCGCAGGTCCAGGCGGACGCCCTGACCATCAAGCGGGCGACCGGTGCCGACGGCCTGTCGAGCTGCGCCGCGGGCGCTTCGTCGGTCGAGGTCGACTGGTGCACCCAGGCGATGATCAGGTCCGACGGCGGCACGGTCCTCACCGGCACCGGCACGAGCCAGGAGCTGGCCTGGACCAGCCCCAAGACCGTGGCGGCCGTCCAGGAGCTCGGCGCTCTGGGCCACTCCGGCGCCATGGTCAACCTGAGCAACCCCCAGACCGTCCAGGAGTTCGACGAGGGCAAGCTGGCGATGGTCCTGAACTCCAGCGCCGCCCAGGCGAGCCTGGCCGCGGCCGCCGGCCCGGGGGTGCAGCTGATGGACACCGGCCTTCCGTCCTTCGGCGCCGGGCCCAGCGTGCCCACGAACTCCGGCTCCGCCCTGGCCATTCTCGCCAAGACGCCGCAGCGGCAGCAGGCGGCCTGGGAGCTGGTGCAGTACCTCACTTCGGACTCCGCGTTCGCCACCATCACCAAGCAGGTCGGCTACGCGCCGCTGCGCACGAGCCTGGCGGGCGACCCGCAGTTCCTGCCGATGGGGTCGCAGGCGCAGGCACTGGCCGAGCCGAACCTGAACCAGCTGAGCCACATCGAGGCGTGGCAGGACTACCCGGGGCCGAACTTCGCCCAGGTCGAGCAGCTGCTCGAGAACGCCGTGTCCGGCGTCGCCTTCCAGGGTCAGCCCGCGTCGGCCACGCTGGCCAAGGCGCAGGGCGAGGCCAAGTCGCTGCTCGGGCCCTGACCGGCTCCAGCCAGCTAAGCAACCTTGAGGAAAAGGAGCGCCCCGTGCGCATCGTTCAGATCTCCGACACGCACCTTTCGCATCTCGGCGGCGTGACCACGGCCAACCTGCGCCGGATCGCGGGCTGGATCAACGTCACGCTCCGCCCGGACCTGATCGTGCACACGGGCGACATCGTGGCCGCGTCCCCGGACGAGCCGCTGGACCGCCGCTGGGCACGCGACGCGCACGCCGCGTTCGACGCCCCCGTCGTGTACCTGCCGGGCAATCACGACGTGGGCGAGCCGGGCGCGGCGCCGTGGAAGGGCCTGGGCGTCTCCGGCGCCCGGGTGGCGGCCCACCGTGAGGTGTTCGGCACCGACCACTTCGCCGTGCGCGAGGGCGGCTGGCTGATCCTCGGCCTCGACAGCGAGCTGCTCGGCTCCGGCCTGGCGGACGAAGCGGCCCAGTGGCGGTGGCTGGCGGACGAGCTCGCCGCGCCGGGAAGCGAGCGGGTGCTGGTCTTCTGCCACAAGCCGCTGTGGCTGCCCCGCACCACCGCGTCCGAGGCGGCCCTGACCGTTCCCGACGAGGCCCGTGAGCGCCTCCTGGCACTGGCCGGCGACCGGCTGGCGGCCGTGGGCTCGGGGCACCTCCACCGCTACCGGCGCCGGCCCCGGCCCGAGCGGCCCGGGATCTTGGAGGTGTGGGCGCCCGCGACGGGGTTCATCGGCCAGACCAACACCGAGTCGCCCTACTTCGAGCAGCTCGGCGTGGTCGAATGGCGCCTCGACGGCGCGGACGTGAACGCCTGGTTCCGCGCCCCGGCGGACCTGGAAGAACGCGAGGGGACCGCGATCGACGAGCTGATGCGGACGGTCGCCGCGCTGGACGCGGCGGACTGACACGCGATGGCGGACATCAGCCTGGCCGGCATCACCAAGGCCTACGGCGGCACGACGGCGATCGATGACGTCAGCCTGGACGTGGCCGACGGCGAGCTCCTGGTCCTGCTTGGCCCGAGCGGGTGCGGGAAGAGCACGCTGCTGCGGATCATCGCGGGCCTGATCGATCCCGACCGCGGGCGGGTCCGGGTCGGCGGCCGGGACGTCACCACCGTGCCGCCCCGGGACCGGAACGTGGCCATGGTGTTCCAGAGCTTCGCGCTCTACCCGCACCTGTCGGTGCGCCGCAACCTGGGATTCGGGCTCCGCGCCCGCCGCCGGCCCCGGCGGGAGATCGAGGAGAAGGTGGCGGACGTCGCGCGCCGCCTGGGCCTCGAGGCCATGCTCGACCGCCGCCCGCGGGCGCTGTCGGGCGGGCAGCGGCAGCGGGTGGCGCTGGGCCGGGCGATGGTGCGCGACCCCGCCGTCTTCCTCATGGACGAGCCGCTGTCCAACCTGGACGCCCAGCTGCGCACCGCCACCCGGACCGAGCTGGCCGCCCTGCACCGCAGCCTCGGCGCGACGTTCGTCTACGTCACGCACGACCAGGTGGAAGCCATGACCCTCGCCACCCGCATCGCCGTCCTCTACGAGGGCCGGCTGGAGCAGGTGGGCACGCCCGCCGAGATCTACGACGAGCCGGCCAGCGTGTTCGTGGCGCGCTTCGTCGGCGCCCCGCCGATGAACCTGCTGCCGGCCGTCGCGGCCGGCCGCGGCGGCCAGGTGCTGCTCCAGGGGCCGGCCGTGGACGCCGTCCTGTGCGAGGGAGACGTCGCGGAGCGGCCGGTCCTCGTCGGCGTGCGGCCCGAACGGCTCCGTGTCGGCCCGGCGGATCCCGGGCAGGCCCGCTTCACCGCGCAGGTGACCGCCGTGGAGAACCTCGGGAGCGAGGAAGTCGCGGTCTGCGCGGCCGGGGACACGCAGGTGTGCGTGCGCGGTCCCCGGCCGCTCGGGCTGTACCCCGGCCAGGACGTCGAGCTGACCGCGTCCGCGGACGATCTCCAGCTCTTCGACCCGGCCAGCGGGCACCGGCTGGTCTGGGTCCCCGATCAGGACGCGGACCGGGCCCGTACGGCGGCGGTGGCGCACGATGTTCGTTGAGGCAGGACGCCCGCCGGCGCAGACGGAGGCGGTAGTCCCGCCACGCACGCCAGGGACGCCCGTCCGCCGTCGGCTGCGAGCCGTCGTGCCGCCGTACCTGTACGTCCTGCCCGCGCTGGCGGGCCTCGCCGTGTGGGTGTACTGGCCGCTGGCACAGACCGTCCGGCTGTCGTTCGTCACCTGGAACCTGCTGCCGACGACATCGCCGGTGCCCGTCGGCCTGGCCAACTAAAGAAAGGTCCTGCGGCTGCCGCAGCTGTACCAGGCGCTGGAGACCACCGGCTGGTACATGCTCGGCCTGCTGGCCTTCGGTGTCGTGCTCCCCATGCTCATCGGGGTGGTCGCCCACGGCCTGCCGCGGCGGGCGCAGACCTTTTACCGCGGCGTCCTGTTCCTGCCGGTGCTCATCTCGCCGATCGCGGCGGCGACGCTGTGGAGCTTCCTGCTCGCCCCCAACGGCGGGGCGGTGAACAGCCTGCTCGGTCATGTCGGCGTCTCGAGCCGCAACTGGCTGTTCGATCCGGTCACGTCCCAGGGATCGCTGATCATGATCGCCGGCTGGAAGATCCTGGGCGCGTCGGTCCTCATCGTGATCGCGGGCCTGGCCGCGATCGGGCCCGAGTATCACCAGGCGGCGTCGCTCGACGGGGCGGGCCCCGTGCGACGGCTGACCGAGATCACCATTCCGCTGCTGTCGCCGACCCTGGTGTTCCTCGTAGCCAGTGCTGTGCTGCTCGCGGAGGGACAGATCATGTTCCCGATGATCGACGCCCTGACGTCGGGCGGGCAGGGGACGACCGACATCTATTACCTGCTGTACTCGTTCGGCTTCACCAGCTTCGACGTCGGGCTCGCCTCGGCCGCCGCCGTGCTGTTCTTCCTGGCGTTCGCGGCCATCGCCGTGCCCTGCCTCAGCCTGCTCGACCGGTTCAGCCGGAACCAGGGGTGATCGGTCATGTTCCAGGTAATGTCCCCGACGCGTCCCGCGGACGGGCCAGCCACCGCCGAGCCGCCCGCGGCCCGGCCAGCCGGCTGGCCCGCGCGCCCGCGCGGTTACTCCCGGCACGATGCCACTCGGCACAGCGCCGCGCTCGGACGCCGGCTGCTGCTGATCGCCGTGAGCGTCCTGGTCGCGGCGCCGCTGGTGTGGCTGGTCCTCGCCATCTTCCGGCCGCCGGGCTCGGTCTTCGCGCAGTCGCTGCCCCTGCCGCCGCGCATCGCCAACGTGGTGGGCGCGCTCGCCGCGCTGCCCTGGGGCCAGCTGGCGCTCCACACGGTGACAGTCGCCGTCGGCGTGTCGCTCGGGCAGCTCCTGACGAGCCTCCTGGCCGCGTACGGCCTGTGCTGCTGGCGCTTTCCCGGGCGACGGGTGCTGCTGCTGATCGTGATCGGCAGCTGGCTGGTGCCCTTCCAGGTGACCGTCCTGCCTAACTACGTGCTGATCTCCCGGCTCGGGCTGCTCAACTCGGTGGCGGGCGTCATCGTCCCGCAGCTTAGCTCGGCGTTCGCGGTGCTGCTGTTGCGGCAGCACCTGAACGACTTCCCGTCCGAGCTGCTCGAGGCCGCCCGCACCGACGGGCTCTCGTCGTGGTCCATCCTGTGGCGCGTCGTGGTCCCGAACCTCGCGCCCGCGCTCGCCGCCCTGGAGATCCTGCTCTTCATCGGCGCCTGGAACGAGTACCTGTGGCCCCTCATCGTCTACAACAGCCCCGACTCGGTCCTGCAGGTGGGCATCAGGGACCTGCTCAACGTCAACAACGTGGACTACGGCTCGCTCCTGGCGGCGGCCGGGCTGGCCACGCTCCCGCTCCTCGTGCTCTACCTGATCCTGCAGCGCCGGGTCGTGGACGCCTTCGTCCGTTCCGGCCTCCGCTAGGCGTCCGCGTCGGCAGTTCGGTCATCGAACCAGTTATGCTAACCTAATGTGATTCGGTGAGTGAACTAATAACGAGGTGCTCGCGAAAGGGCTGACGTGACCGTCGACGACAGGCTCTTCCTTATCACTGGTGCCACCGGCAAGACCGGGGGCGGCGCCGCTGACCTGCTGCTGCGGCGCGGGCATCGCGTCCGGGCCGTCGCCCACCGGGAGGACGAGCGCTCTCGCGCGCTGGCCAGGGCGGGCGCCGAGGTCGTGGTGGCCGACGTCCTCGGCCATCCGGTGCACTACGAGCCCCTCACCGTCGGGGAGTTCACCGCGGCCATGCTCAAGCGGGGACTTCCCGCGCACCTGGTTCAGCACTTCAGCCACGTCGCCCTCGACTACCAGCACGGCGTCTTCGCGGGCACCAACGACGTCGTCGAGAAGATCGGCGGCGAGCCCCCGCTTTCGGTCGCGCAGTTCGTCACCATGAACAAGGCCGACTTCGACACCAGCGGCCCCAACTTCGTCCCCGCTCCGTGAGCACGCGAAAGAGATCCACGTTGCAGCCAAGCATCGCCGAGAGCGACACCGCCCTGGACAATCCGGCCTGGTCGGCGCTGACCGGCACCGATCGCCACCTGTCCGAGGGCGGCGCGAAGGCACGCCGGTACCTGCCCGCCGTCTCCGCGTTCACGGCCATCGCGGACGAGCGTGACCCCGAGGCGTGGGCCGGGCTGGCGGAGCTGGCGGCCGGCGAGCCGGTGGCGGTCATGGCCTCGGCCATCCCGGACGGGTGGACCGAGGAGCACTCCATCCCCGTGATCCAGATGGTCTACGCCGGCCCGCCGGACGGGCCCCTGCCGGTCGTGCATGAGTTCACGCCGCTGACGCACGCGGACGTGCCCGACATGCTCGCGCTGGTGGCGGAGACGAGGCCCGGTCCGTTCGCACCCGCGACGATCGACTTCGGGGGCTACCGGGGCCTGCGTGCGGACGGCGAACTGATCTGCATGGCCGGCGAGCGCATGCACCCGGGCGAGTGGACCGAGATCAGCGCCGTCTGCACCGCCCCGGGCCAGCAGGGACGCGGGCTGGCGGGCGCGATCGTGAACTCGCTCGTGAACGACATCCGCGCGGCCGGCCGGCGCCCGTACCTGAACGTCTCGGCGCGGAACGACCGCGCGCGGCGCCTGTACGAGAAGCTCGGCTTCAGCGCGCGCACGCAGATGACCGTCCGCGTGCTGCGGCCAGCCTGACGACGGCGCTGACAGCGCTGGCCGCCGGGCCTCGGTTCGCCTGCCGGCATCGTCTTCGTGCGCGATCTTGGCCAAGGATGAATCCGGCGCGAGGAAAAGCCCCGCTGGTCCGCGAACAGTGATCCGCGCGTCTTCTCATCGTCGCACGGATTCTTGTCGCCGAACCGGGGCCGCAAACGATTGCAGGCGACAAGAACCCGCGCAAGGTTGAGTCTCGGCGCGACGAGACCCCACGGGCCGACACCTGGGTGAGCCCGGCGCTCATCCCGGCGCGGACGAACCCCTCCCCTCCCCCTCCGCTCGCCCCTCTCCCTCTCCCCGGCGGACGAGCGCCCCGTGGCGGGCTGTGCCATGAATCAACTGACAGATTAAGAAAATTAAGTTCTAAGCGTTGACTCATTAAAAAAATCAAGGTACACATAAACCGTGAGCACGTCGCCGGGAGTAAGGAGCCGAGGGTGGACTGGCAGGAACTGACGGACCTGACACGCGGGCAGGAGTTCGTGGTCGAACGGGTCCGCCTCGCCGACAGCGGTGTCGCGATCGAGGGGCAGTTCGAGCCGCCGCTGCTGGTTCAGCTCAGCATCGATGACCAGGTATTCGTGGCCGCCTTCGTACGGTCACACGGCTCGATCAAGGAGATGGAGCGGATCTTCGGGGTCAGTTACCCGACGATCAAGTCCCGGCTGAACCGGATCGCCGAGCACCTCGACTTCATCGACACGAACCCGGCGCCACTCGCCGGGGCCGACGTCGTCGACCGGCTGCGGCGGGGAGAGATCACCGTCGCCGAGGCGCTGGCTGAGCTGGAGAGATCCCGATGATCCCGCAGCTGGTCACGCTCCGGTACCGCGAGCCCGGCCGCCGCGGGCTGCGGCTGTACGTCCCCGTCCTGCCGGTGGTGCTGCTCCTGTCACCGCTGCTGCTGCTCGCCGTGCTCGCCGGACTGGTCGTGTGCCGCTTCTACCAGGTGAACCCGCTGGGCGCGCTGCGCGGCACCGGACGGCTGGTGTGCGCGTTGCCCGGCACGCGGATCGATATTGACGACGGGCAAACAGTCCTGCTGATAAGCGTCAGCTGACGCGGAAAGAGAGAACGACAATGAACGAGCAGCGCCTCCAGGTCCTGCAGATGCTCGCCGAGGGCAAGATCACCGCCGATGAGGCCGAGCGGCTGATTGACGCTCTCGAGCGCGAAGTGGCCGCGTCGCCGGGATCCGTCGCGCCGCGCGCGAACCGCCGGCCCAAGTACCTGCGCGTGATCATCCTGGACGACTCCGCCGGGGGGCCCAGCCGGATCAACGTCCGGGTTCCGCTGCAGTTGCTGCGCGCCGGGGTCCGGCTCGCGACCCTGGTTCCGCCGCAGGCGCTCACCAAGGTCAACGAGCAGCTCAGCAAGTCGGGGGTGCCGATCGACCTCACGCAGCTCAAGCCGCAGGATCTCGAGGACCTGGTCGATCAGCTCGACGAGGTCACCGTCGACGTCCTCGACCCCGACAGCAAGGTGCAGGTCTTCTGTGAGTAATGCCGGGAAAAGGGCTCTCTGATGACAGCACCGGAAGTCCAGGCGATCCGCGTGCGGGGCCTGGAGAAGTCGTACAAGCAGCTGCACGTGCTGCGCAGCGTGGACTTCGACGTGGCGTGCGGCAGCATCTTCGCCCTGCTGGGCTCGAACGGGGCGGGCAAGACCACGGCCGTGAAGATCCTCGCCACGCTGCTCAAAGCGGACGCCGGGACGGCCACCGTCAACGGCTTCGATATCGTCCGGCAGGCCGCGGACGTGCGGGAATCCATCAGCCTCACCGGGCAGTTCACGGCCGTGGACGAAATCCTCACCGGGCGGGAGAACCTGGTCCTCGCCGCCCGGCTGCGGCACTTGAAGCACGTCGGCCGGATCGCGGATGACCTGCTGACCCGCTTCCAGCTGACCGACGCGGCGGGGCGCCGGGTGTCGACGTATTCCGGGGGCATGCGTCGCCGTCTGGACATCGCCATGAGCCTCACCGGGAGCCCGCCGGTGATCTTCCTGGACGAGCCGACCACCGGGCTCGACCCGCAGTCTCGCGCCGAAGTGTGGCACAGCGTCCGGGAACTCGCTGGGAAGGGCACGACGGTGCTGCTCACCACGCAGTACCTGGACGAGGCCGAGCAGCTCGCCGACCGGATCGCGATCCTGCACGAGGGCCGGATCATCGCGAACGGCACCCTCACCGAGCTGAAACAGCTCTTCCCGCCCGCCGAAGTCGAGTACGTCGAGAAGCAGCCGAGCCTCGAGGACATCTTCCTCGCCATCGTCGGCGCCGACGCCACTGAGCGCTAAGGAACCACGATGAACAGGCATTTCCCCGGCGACACCGCCGTGTTGCTTGGCCGGTCCCTGCGCCGCGTCACGCGCAGCCCGGACACCATCATCACCACCGTCGTCATGCCGATCGCCTTCATGCTGCTGTTCGTCTACGTGTTCGGCGGCGCGATCAAGCACGGGCCGGGCACGTACGTGACCTACCTGCTGCCCGGCATCCTGCTGATGACGATCGCCTCCGGCATCTCCTACACCGGCTTCCGGCTCTTCACCGACATGCAGGGCGGTCTCTTCGAGCGATTCCAGTCCATGCCGATCGCACGGTCGTCCGTGCTGTGGTCGCACGTACTGACCTCGCTGGTCGCCAACCTGATCTCGCTCGTGGCCGTCGTCGCGATCGCCGTCGGCCTGGGCTTCCGCTCGGGGGCGGACGCGCTGGCGTGGCTCGCGGTCACGGGCATCCTCGTCCTGTTCACCCTGGCACTGACCTGGGTCGCCGTGATCGCGGGCCTGTCGGCGAAGACCCCGGACGGCGCGGGCGCCTTCTCGTACCCGATCATCTTCCTGCCGTTCATCAGCTCAGCGTTCGTGCCCACCGGAACCATGCCCGGCCCGGTACGCGCCTTCGCCGACAACCAGCCAGTGACCTCCATCGTCAACACGATCCGCGACCTGCTCGCCGGGCAGCCGGCCAACGCCAGCATCTGGACCGGCCTCGCCTGGTGTCTCGGCATCCTCGTCGTCGCGTACGCCCTCGCCATGGCCGTCTACCGTCGCAAGATCGCCTGAGGCCGACGGCCGCTCCGCGCCGCTGACCGTCGCCCCGCAGCTCGGCGCCGTGCTGGCCGCCCGTCTCGGCCGGGTGCGCGGGTAGTCGGGGCTCCTTCGATGGGTCATTAGTGGCACAGAGGCTGTCCGCGCCTCCGAAGCCGACTTTCCTGTCCGGATAAATCCGCATATCCCGGACGCACATACGATCCCGGGCGTACCCGGATGGCGTCGCCGAGATGATCATGGGTCATCAGTGCCATATATCGGCACGTTCGTCCCACGATCATGAAACGGATACCCTTAGAGGGGTATCCCGAAATGCGTATTTTACGATTGTATTTCGTAGTATACCGGGCAGACAAGACGGCCTGGATCCGAGGGTTTGCGCGAACGACCCATGATCCTGCAGGAGTCTGGGCATTTCGGAACAGGGCGCCAATGGCCTGGCGCAGATCCGCCGACGCCTGATGCAGTTCCGCCGATGCCCAGGTGTCGTCGCCGTCACGGTCGCCGCTGGCGTCGAGGAGCGCGCCGGCCTGCTCGCGCCGGCGGTCGAACCGCCTGATCAGGACGGCCTCGAGGAGCGCCGCCTTGGGGGAAATGACGGAAGACCGTGCCGATGCCGACTCCGGCCAGGCGCCACCTCCTCAGCCGAGGAGCTCTTCGCCGCGCTCAGCACGGACTAAGTGGTTACCTTTGTCACCGTGTCGGCCTGTGCGCGGAGTGTGATCATTAGTGCATGGCGAGTGACTTCCAGCACGACAAGGTCGCTAGGGTTTTCACGTCAATGGACGCCGATGGCGACGGCTACCTGACCGAAGGCGACCGAATACCACCAGCTTATCGAGGCCTGGAACGGCCGTGAGTCCGACACCGCCGAGGCATTCGCCTTGCTGGACCTGAACCACGACGGCTACCTGTCAGGGCAGGAGTTCACCCAGCACTGGACCGAATTCTGGGCGGGCGACAACCCGGACGCCCCGGGCTCCTGGGTCTTCGGGTTCTTCCCGGCCGGCACGGCGTCCCGGTAGCACGGCGTCCCGGTAGCACGGGGTGCCGGTAACCGAGCTCCCGGCCGCGCCCCTCCGCCGGAGGAGGGAGGAGGGACGCGGCGGGGGCGATCACCGGGAACGTGACGGGGAAAGGTTCAGGCGATGGCCTGGGGCACGTCCCCGGACGAGGCACCGGCGGTGGCCACGGCCGGCGCCGCGCCCGCCGGGCGAAGGTGCCGGACGAGCAGCACGCCGACCAGGCCCGCGAGGCTCGTGAACACCATCCACGCGGCGACCGCCCACCATGAGCCCGCCCACGCCAGGAACCAGGTCGCGATCAGCGGGGCGAGGCCGCCGCCGATAATCGTGCCGCCCTCGCGTCCGATCGACATGCCGCTGTACCGGACGTTCGCGCCGAACATCCGCGTGAAATAGCCCGGCTGGATCGCGTCATTCGACGCGTTCACGATCGCGATGACGGCGCAGATGAAGATCACGATCGGGACCGACGCCTTCGCGCCCAGGATCAGGAACAGCGGGAACGCCGCGATGGCCGAGGTAACCAGGCTGAACACCATGACCTTGCCGAAGCCGACGCGGTCGGCGATCCAGCCCCAGAACGGGCAGGCGCAGGCGGCGACGCCCGCGCCGAGCATGAGCGCCAGCAGGGTGACGTTGCTGGAGATGCCCAGGTTGCCGGTGGCGTAGGACAGGCAGAACACCGAGACGATGTAGAAACTCGTGTTCTGGCCGATGCGCATGAGGAAGATGGCGAGGATGTTCGCGGGCTCGGACCGGAGCGCGTCCCAGAGCGGGATGCGGCTGCGCGTCCCCGCGGCCTTCAGTTGCTCGAACTCCGGGGTCTCCGTGACCTTGCTGCGCAGGTAGATCCCCACCGCGACGATCACGATGCTCAGCAGGAACGGGATGCGCCAGCCCCAGGACAGCATCTGCGCGCTGGTGATCGTGTGCTGCAAGATCACGAAGATCAGGCTGCCGAGCAGCAGGCCCACATAGACGGCGGCGGACAGGAAGCTGCCCCAGAAGCCGCCGCGGTTCGGCGAGTGCTCCAGGGTCAGGAGCGTCGCGCCGCCCCATTCGCCGCCCGCCGCCAGGCCCTGGATGAGGCGGATGATCACCAGCAGGACCGGCGCCGCGACCCCGGCCACCGCGTACGTCGGGAGCACCCCGATGACCGTCGTCGCCAGCCCCATGACCATCAGCGTGTACATGAGCACGGTCTTGCGGCCGTACTTGTCGCCGTAATGGCCGGACAGGGCGCCGCCGAGCGGCCTGGCCAGGAACCCGGTGGCGTAGACCGCGAACGACAGCAGCGTGCCGACCACGTGGCTGTCCGACGGGAAGAACAGCTTCGGGAACACGAGGGCGGACGCCGTCCCGTAGAGGAAGAAGTCGTACCAGTCGACGATCGTGCCGATCGACGCGGACGCGACGACACGGCGCATCTTGGTGACGTGCGGATTCACGAAAATTACTCCCTTGTAATCCTGGGGCGGGAACCGGTAACTGCTGTCTGAGGGCGGCCAGCTCGGCGCGGACCTCCGCGTCGTGCTCGCCGAGGACGGGCGGCGCGAGGACCGAGGTCTCGCGCACGCCGTCGAAGCGGAACGGGGGGCGGACGGTGCGGACGGCGCCCTCGACCGGGTGCGTCGTGTCGACGACCATGCGCAGGTGGCGGAACTGCGGGTCGTTGAGCACGTCCTCCACCTTGAGCACGGGCGCGTGCGGCACGTCGGCGGCGACGAGCTTTTCTAGCCAGTAGTCACGGGGCTGCGTCTCGAACGCCTTTTGCAATTCGAGGCGGAGCTGCTCATGGTTGGTGATCCGGTCGACCCGGACCTCGAAGCGGGGGTCGTCTGCCAGGTGCTCGAGGCCGGTGACCTCCAGGACCCCGGTCCAGAACTTCTGCGGGCTGGACAGGTGCAGCGCGACCACTTCCCCGTCGGCGCAGACGAAGGCGAAGCTCTGCGACGACGCCGCGCGGCCGTACGGGCCCGGCTCGGCGCCGTTGCGGAAGTAGCTCGAATACGGCTCGGTCAGGAAGTGCGCCATCGCCTCGAGCATCGAGATCTCCACGACGTGCCCGCGGCCGTCGATGCCCCGCCGGACGAGCGCGGCCATGATGCCCTGGGCCGCGTAAAGGCCCGTGACCGCGTCGGCGACCGCCGGGCCGGCGATGCGCGGCGCCCCCGGGTCCAGCGTCATGCTCAGCATCCCGCTGTAGGCCTGCGCGACCGTGTCGTACGACGGACGCTGTGCGTAGGGGCCGTCGGCGCCGAGGCCGCTGATCGCGCAGTAGACCAGGCGCGGGTTGAGGCCGAGCAGGCGCTCGGCGCCGACGTTCAGGCGCTCGGCGGCGCCGGGTCGGAAGTTGTGGATGAACACGTCGGCGGTGGCGACCAGGTGGTCGAGGACCTCCTGGTCAGCGGGGTCCCGGTTGTCGATGGTGATGCCGCGCTTGTTGTGGTTAAGCGCCTGGAACGTCGAGGCGTACATCGTCCCGTCGTAGCTGCGGAAGGCATCGCCGGTGCCCGGCTTCTCCACCTTGATGACGTCGGCGCCAAGGTCCGCCAGCAGCATCGACGCGAACGGGCCGGTGATGAAGGCCCCCTCCTCGACGACGCGCAGACCGTCCAGCGGACCCGAGCTCTTGCCGTTCATGTCCCTCCCGGGAGAGTTGCCGTCTCTTGCGGTATGCGAAAAATTATGCGTAATATGAAAATTATGGACAACGCACAGGTGAGAGTCAAGAGGCCGGGGAGTTCACGGTGAGCGCGACGGGAGCGGGCGGGATGACGACGGCGATCGCGCACCCGACCGCGGACCGCGTCGTGGTACGGGGTTTCGACCTGTCCAGGGACCTGATCGGAACCACGACCACGGCCGAGTATTTCTACGTGCTCCTGACTGGCAGGCGGCCTTCTCCGGAGCAGGCCGGGATGCTCGACGCCTGCATCGTCGCGCTGGCCGAACACGGGCTGGTGCCGTCGGTGCAGGCGGCGCGGATGACCTACGCGTCCTCCCCCGAGGCCCTGCACGGCGCGGTCGCCGCCGGACTGCTCGGCGCGGGATCGGTCATCCTCGGCAGCTCGGAGGACACGGCGGTCTTCCTCGACTCGATCGTCACCCGCGCCGGCGGCGGCTCCCTGGAGCAGGCCGCGCTGGACGCGGTGCGGGAGCGGCGCGCGGCGCGCCAGGCCATCCCCGGCGTCGGGCACCCGCTGCACCGTGAGCGCGACCCGCGCGCGGAGGCGCTGCTGGCCTATGGTGAGCGGCTCGGCACCAACGGAAAGTACGTCGACGCCCTCACGTCGATGGTGGCGGCGATCCCGGACGTCTACGGGCGCAGTTTCGTCCTGAACGTCTCGGGGGCGATCCCCGCCGTCCTGATGGACACCGGCTTCCCGCGTGACGCGATGAAGGGCGTGCCGCTGATCGCGCGCACGATGAGCCTGGTGGCGCACCTGGTCGAGGAACGCGAGTCACCGATCGGCTTCGGCCTGGCCGACGTCGCCGAAGCCGCCGTCCGCTATTCCGGGCCGTCGCCGGACGAGATGATCTATTACACGGGGTCAGCGGGAGAGGGCCAGTAGCGGCGAGTTGCGCGGTCAGTTGCGGGGCGAACCGAGGCGCGTTTGATGGGTCGTTACCGCCATGGGGGCCACCGCGGCCTGCGGAGCGGGCTTGCGTGACCGGATAAGTCCACTTATATCGGGCGGGCGCGGAGTCCCGAGCACCTCCGGATGGCGTCGCCGCGGTGATCATGGGTCGAACAGGCCGTATATCGGCGTGTTCGACCCGTGATCATGGAACACATACCCCTGCAGGGGTATCCCGGAATGCGCTGTTCATTCCGATATTTCGTGATAACACGGGCGGGGCGGGCCGCCCGGATTCGGGGTTTTGCGGGAACGACCCATGATCATGCGGGAAGCGGAGCCCATGCGCGGGGTTGACCCCGGCCAGGAGGGGATTGGCGTCGGCTTCCAATGAGGGGTCAGGCTTCGGGGTCCTCGGCGTCGGCGGCGCGGGCGCCGAGGACCGAGTGGAACAGGACCGGGTGCTGCGCCAGGGAGGCGCTAATCCGGTCGCGGGCATCGGCCAGGACCTCGGCCCTGGTGGCCATCATGTTCGCGAGGGTGGTTCGGGCCGGCGACGTGGAGCAGTTGACCGACGCGTAGGCGACGCCGTGCCGGTCGCGGATCGGCATGGCCATCGACACGACCCCGTAGGCGAGTTCGTCCTGGATGCCGGCGATCCCGAGGTGCCGCGCCTCACGCAGCTTCTCCCGGATCCGCTCGGGATCGGTCACGGTGTGCTCGGTCAGCGCCACCAGTTCGGAGCCGGACAGCACCTGGTCGACCGTCTCTAGTGGCGAGAACGCGAGAATGGCGCGACCGAGGGAAGTGCAGTACGCCGGGTACCGGGTGCCGATGGTCGGGGTCAGCTGGAAGCTGCGCTTGGCCGACACCGAGGCGATGTAGAGGATCTCCGTGCCGTCGAGCACGGCCACCGACGAGCTGTCGCCGGTCGTGTCCACGACCGTCTGCAGGAACTGCTGCATCACTTCCTGCATGCTGACCGACGACAGGAACGCCTCGCTCAGGCGCAGCACGCGCGGCGTCAGCAGGAACCGGCGGCCGTGGCTGGCGACGAAGCCCAGGGTCTTCAGGGTGAGCAGGGACCTGCGCGCGGCCGCCGGCGTGATGCCGACGATCTCCGCTACCTCGCTCAGCGTCAGCTCGGGCCGGTCATGGCTGAAGGCCTGCAGCACGTCGAGTCCTTTGGCGAGCGAGGACACGAAGTCGGTCTGGGAGTCCGCCTTCTCCGCCAGGTTTTTCGGCATGTGAAAACAGTAGCCCTACCTAGACGGTTCAGGACGCAGGCTGCCCCGGCCAAGTGGTCGTGCAAATCACTCGAATCATGTGATGTCCGCTCACCAGGCCGGATGTGAGGCTTGATCTCGCGCTAGCTCATCCAGCAGACGGCACGAGAAACGGGTGTAGGTGACAGACGATGAAACAAGCCGAGCGAACGCCCATCACGACCCCGCCGCTCACCGCGGAGCCCTGGCGGTCGCGGGCCGCCTGCCGGTTTACGGAATCAGAGCTGTTCTTCCCGGATGCAGACTCCGGCCAGAGCCTGTTGCAGGTGACGCAGGCACGGGCGATCTGCGCGGGCTGCGCCGTCCGGCGTGAATGCCTCGCGTTCGCCGTGCGGACGCACCAGTCGCACGGGATCTGGGGCGGTCTGACGGAACAGGAGCGGCGCGCGGGTGGCGCCGGCCGGTCCGCGGACGCGCCCGAGCCAAACACGGGGCGCGTGAGACCTGACCGTACTCCCGCTCTTCCCGGCGGCCACGAACTGTTTGAGGCGCAGGCGATGGCTGCCCGCATCGCCTGCCATCGGGTGGCACGGCCGGCCCTGACGGCCATCCGCGACAGCGTGAACAGCGCCTCCAGCCTGTCGGCCAGGCCGGAGTGGGCGTCCAAGGCGACGGCGCACGCCGAGATCTTCCAGCTGCTCGCCGACACGGCCGGGGACTACGCGGTCGCCACGGAACTCCGCGGCATGGCCGGACTCGTCCGCGACCTGATGGTCGCGGTCGGGCCGACCGCGGACGGAATAGTCATCAGCTCCCGCAAACGGCTGCTCGCCTGCTTGTATGCCGGAGACAACGACGGCGCGGCGACGGAGATGGAGGACCACCTCAGGATGCTCCGCTTCATGGGGCGGCTGGCAGGCCGGAGCACGCCACTGGAGAGGCCCGCGTAGCGCGGGCGGCTTTCCCAGATGGCTACTGGCCGAGGAGCCAGTGCCCGGGCGCGATGAGGTCCCGCGCCTGCGTCGGCCCCCACGATCCGGCCGCGTACGGGTTGACCTGGGGCGGGCTGGAGAGCAGCGGTCCGGCGGCTTCCCATACCGCGGCGAGCCCGTCCGGGCGGGTGAACAGCGAGCGGTCGCCGAGCAGCACGTCGTGGATCAGCCGGACGTAGGGCGGCAGCGGATCCGCGTCACGCAAGCTGGCCAGCGGGATCGTCGAGTGCACCACGTCGAGATCGAGGCCCGGGCCGGGCTTCTTGGCGACTATGGACAGGTCGATCTCGCCGTCCCCGGCGAGGGAGAAGCAAAGCACGTTGGCGTCACTCGGCAGACGGCCGGACAGCGGTCCGGGCGGCTCGCGCAAGATCAGGCTGACCCGCTGCCGCGACTCGGCCATCCGCTTACCGGTGCGCAGGTAGAAGGGCACGCCGCGCCACCGGGGGTTATCGATCCACAGCCGGGCGGCCACGAACGTGTCCCGGTTCGAGTGCGGATCGATCCCGGGCACGTCCCGGTAGCCGTCGAACTGGCCCAGCACCACCTCGCTCGGGTCCAGTCGCCGGAAGGAGCCGATGACCTGTTCCCGGGCCGCCTGCAGGTCGAGCGGGCCCAGGCTGGCCGGAGGCTCCATCGCGACCTCGGCGGCCACCTGGAACAGGTGGGTGACCAGCATGTCCAGCACCGCGCCGGTGGCGTCGTAGAACTCCGCCCGGTCGTCGATGCCGAGCGTCTCCGGCACGTCGATCTGCACCGACTCGACGTGGTCACGATCCCAGTACGCCGCGGCCGACCCGTTGGCGAAACGCAGCATGTGCAGATCCTGAGTCGCTTCTTTCCCCAGGAAATGGTCGATGCGGTACACCTGCTGCTCATCCAGGACCGCATGGACGACCTTGTCGAGCGCGCGGAAGTCCTCCCCCGACGTGCCGAACGGCTTCTCGTAGACGACGCGCGCGTCTTTGGCGAGCCCGTGCTGGCCCAGCGCCTTCGTCAGCCCGGCGAAGGCGACCGGCGGAACGGCCAGGTAGTGAACGAGCTGCGGGTCAGCGCCCAGCGAGCCGCGGGCGTGCGCCAGCACGTCGAGCAGGCTGCCGGGGTCGTCGGTGTCGAACCCGCCGCCGGCGAAGAACACGCGCTCGGCGAACGCGTCCCACTGCTTCTGCTCCGGTTCGGGGCCGGATTCGGTGACCGCGTCACGGACACGTGCGCGGAAGTCCTCGTGCGCGACGTCACCGCGGCCATTGCCGACCAGCCGCCACTGCGACGGCAGCAGGCCTTCCGTCGCCAGCCGGTAGAACGCGGGCAGGACCATGCGCTTAGCCAGGTCCCCGGTCGCGCCGAACAGGACGAAGACCGTCGGTCCCGGATCGCCGCCAGAGTCGCTGCGCTGCGTCGTAGTCGCCATGGAACCCACGGTACGTGCCCGCGGGCAAGCGTGGTTTCCCTAGTCGGTAAAGCAATCGCCTGATCGCAAAAGATCTGCTTTACCCTCGACGGATTACCGCGTCCGGCCACATACCCCTGCCGCCGCCCGTGTGTTGTCAGGCGTCGATCGTCTCGTACAGGGCGCGCACGCGGTCTTCCAGGAGCGGCACGGCGGTGCCGAGCACCCACTTCTTGAAGTGGTCGCTCGCACAGTGCGCCTTGAAGGCCGCTTCGTCGTCGTACACCTCGAACAGGCGCACCACGTTGGGCTCGGCCGGGTCGCGGTAAGGCTGGTAGAAGCGCGCGCCCGGCTCTGCCCGGCTCGCCGGGGCGACGTTCCTGAGCGCGTCGAGGACGGCGGGCATGTTGCCCTCCTTGACGGTCCATGTGGCATGGCAGATGAAGGCCATCGGTACTCCTTGGGTGAAGAATGTCGTGCCTAGGATCTCAGGCGCGGGCGCGGGGCCAAGACCCCACCTCAGTCCACGGCCGCGTCGCCGCGCAGGAACTCGATGTACCGGCTGGCCGAGGCCTCGAAGATCTCCCGTGCGTTCGCGTGCACCGTCGGCCGCCACCAGCCGCTGTAGATGCGGTCGAAACGGTACGGGCGCACCGCCTCGACGACACCCCGCACCGCCCGTTCCGGGAGCGGCAGCCGGTTCGGCGCGCTCCATACGAACGTGATCCGGTCCTCCCCCGGCGTCACGAAGATGGTGTCCCCGGCGAGCAGCACGCCCTTGCCGCCGGCGCCGTCCGCCCAGTGGGCGACCGCGCTGCCCGGGAAGTGCCCGCCGCACTGCACCAGGGTGACGCCGTCTACGACCCGCAAGGATCCCGACCAGGTGCGCACCGCCGGGTCCGGGCGGGTCAGCCAGTGCGCGTCGGCCTCAGGCAGGAGGATCTCCGCGCCGAACGCGTGGCTCCACTCCACGGCCGACCCGTAGAAGTGCGGGTGGCTGGCGCTGATCGCCCGCAGCCCGCCGGCGTCGCTGACCGCGGCCACCGCCCGCTCGTCGAAGAAGCCGGGCGGGTCCCACAGCACGTTCCCCTCGGGAGTCTGGATCAGCAGTGCCCGCTGCCCGATCGCCACCGGCGGATCGGCGCCGATGCCGAGCAGCCTCGGCTCGACTTCACGAATATCACTGTGGTGCCCGGCACTCGCCAGTTCCAGCGCCGTCGTCCACTGCTGCCCGGCTGACGGCACCCACTGGCGCTCGTCGGAGCAGATAACGCAGTCCCGTGGCGGCGGTTCCTGGTCGGGGTAGTGGTTCGCGCAGGTGGCGCAGATCCATACCGGCATCGTCATCCTCCTAGGTGACCTCAATCCCATGGTTTCATGAGGCACGGGCGTCAACGAACCATGAACTTGGCGTTGACAAAGGCCGCCGTGGCCAGCGCGAGAGCACGGGGCGGGGTTGATCTGCACTAAACTCCGGTGCTTATGAGCGGTTCTGAAGGAGTCTTGGTCACCGGCGGCGCCGGGTTCGTGGGCGCGACGCTGGTCCGCCGTCTCGTGGACAGCGGCTACCGGGTGCGGGTGCTGGACAACCTGACCACGGGTGACCCCGCCCACCTGGCCGGCGTGGACGCCGAGCTGGTGAAGGGCGATATTCGCGACGCGGCGGCACTGGACGACGCCCTGCAGGGCATGGACGCGATCATTCACCTCGCCGCGGCCGGCTCGGTGATCGGGTCCGTGCAGGACCCGGCGATGAACTTCGACGTCAACGCCAACGGCACGTTCCAGGTCCTCGACGCCGCCCGCCGCAACGGCATCCGCAAGACCGTGCAGGCCTCCACCGGCGGCGCCCTGATCGGTGACGCCACTCCCCCGGTCAACGAGCAGTCGCTGCCGAAGCCCCTGTCCCCCTACGGGGCGAGCAAGCTGGCCGGCGAGGGATACGCGCACGCGTTCGCGAAGACCTTCGGCATCAGGACCACCGCCATCCGCTTCGGCAACGTCTACGGTCCCTGGTGCGCGCGCAAGCGCGGCGTGCTTAACCTCTTCTTCGAGTCGATCCACGACGGCAAGCCGCTGGTCATCTACGGGGACGGCACCGCCTCGCGCGACTACGTGCACGTGGACGACATCTCCCGCGCCCTCCAGCTCGCGCTCGAGGCCGACCAGCTGCCGGGCGGCACCGTCCTGCACGCGGCCTCCGGCGTGGAGACGCCGGTCGCCGAGCTCGCCGACCTGTGCCGCGGCGCCGCCGGCGTCCCCGACCACCCGGTCGAGTACCGTCCCGCGCGAGCCGGCGAGGTGGGCCGCAACTTCGCGTCCTACGACCTGGCCGCCGAACTGCTCGGCTTCGCCCCCACGGTCAAGCGCGAGGACGGCATCCCGCGCCTGTGGCAGTGGTTCACCGAGCACGTCTTCCGCGACTAAGACGCGGGCACGGCCAGGGACAGGGCGTCCAGTCGCGCCGGGTCGGTGATCACGTCGATCCCGGTGATGCCGCCGTCCCCGTAGGTGAACGCGAGCACGACCGCCAGCCGCCCGCGCGGGCCGTACACGATCCCCGGGGTCCCGTTGACCAGCGCGACGCCCGAGTGGCGGGACCGGGCGGCGGCGGACCGCGCGGCCCGTGCCACCCGGTTCGCGCCCTTGATCGTGACCGGGACACCCGACGGCATTCCGGCGGCGTCGACGCGCAGCACCACGTCCGGGTCGAGCACCGCCAGCAGTCCCGCCAGGTTCCCGTCACGGGAGGCGGCCAGGAACGCCTCGGCCAGGACGCGCTGCCGCGCGGGCGGCGGCCCGGTCGAAACGGCCTCGCCATCCAGGAGACCGGATCCGGTGCCGCCGCGCAGCCGGCGGCGGGCACGGCTGGCGAGCTGGCGCGCGGCCGCGGGCGACCGCCCGGTGATGGCGGCGATCTCGGCGAACGGGACGCCGAACGTCTCATGCAGCACGAACGCCACGCGCTCGGCGGGCGCGAGCGTCTCCAGCACCACGAGGAGCGCGACGCCGACAGTGTCGGCCAGCACCGCTTCCTGCTCGGGCACGGCGATCTCGGTGTAGGGAGAACCAGGGCCGGAATCGAGGTCGGCCGGGCCCGCGCCGACGAGCGCCTCCCGGCGCGACCGTCGCGCGCGCAGCATGTCCAGGCACACCCGGGCCACGATGGTGGTGAACCACCCGTCGAGGTTGGCGACGCCGTCCGCGTTACCGCCCGCGACGTGTATCCACGCCTCCTGGACCGCGTCGTCGGCGTCGCTCATCGAGCCCAGCATGCGGTAAGCCATGCCCCGCAGCCGCGGGCGGCTGGCCTCGTACCGCCAGACCAGCCAGTCGTCGTCCATCGGTTCCGCAACCACCTGTCGTATCCGTTCCCCCCTCAAGACGAATCTCACCCGTATATGTGTGACCTCGGCAAGACCTTTGGACCGGAACTTCGGAAAACCTTTATCCCAAACGTCCCATGTGACTCGTCAACATAGCGTGGATTGCCCGCGTTCGATGCGGTTGCTACTGGGAAGAGGAACGACATGAACGGCATCCGGAAGAGGGTGGCCGGCGTCGCTGCCCTGGCATCCCTGGCATTGGTAATGACACTGGCGGCAACGGCGTGTACGAGCGGGGGGGCGGGAGGGAGCACGGCCGCGAACGCGGGGTCGGGGCGCGTAGCGGCCTCGGCGAAGCCCTCGCCCCCGGCGCCGCGGTACGTGGCGATCAGCCCGGGCAGCGGCACCCATGACGCCGACCCGTCCAGGGGCATCACGGTCACCGCCGAGCGCGGCACGCTCACCAGCGTCAGTGTGCACACGGCGGGCAGCCCGGTCACCGGCCAGTACTCGGGCGGCAAGACCGCCTGGCACAGCACCTGGACGCTCGGCGTCGCGCAGTCCTACACGGTCACCGCCACCGCCGACGTGAGCGGGAAAAGCGTCACGACGACCAGCGCTTTCACGACGCTCAACCCGTCCCGGACGTTCACCACCGAGATCCTCGAGGGCTACGACGGCACCTACGGTGTCGGCATGCCAATCATCTTGTACTTCAACCACGAGATCACCGACAAGGCCGCGGTCGAGCGCTCCTTCCAGGTCACCACCTCCAAGCCGGTGATCGGCGCCTGGTACTGGGACGACAACTGCAACATGGCGGTGAGCTGCGCGTACTTCCGGCCGCGTGACTACTGGCCGGCGGGCACGACGGTGAGCTTCACCGGGCACCTCGACGGCGTCGAGGGCGCGCCCGGCATGTACGGGTACCACACGCTGACGCAGACGTTCCGTATCGGCCAGTCGGTCATCGCCGTCGGCAACCCGGGCAACCACCGGACCCAGATCTACGTGGACGGGCACCTGCGGTACAACTGGCCGATCAGCGCGGGCAAGCCGGGCGACGACACCCCGGACGGCAGCTACGTGTCGATCGACAAGGGCAACCCGGTGCGGATGACCGGCCCCGGCTACAGCCTGGAGGTCCCGTGGTCGGTGCGGTTCACGTTCAGCGGCGACTACTACCACGACGCGTACTGGTCGGTCGGCCAGCAGGGTTCTTCGAACGTCAGCCACGGCTGCGTGAACCTCTCCCCCGCCGACGCCGAGACCTATTACAAGATGGAGGTCCCCGGCGACCCGATCACGATCCAGGGCAGCCCGCGGGCGGGCGTCTGGGACAACGGCTGGACCGAGTGGTTCCTGACCTGGCCGCAGCTGGTGGCCGGCTCGGCCCTGCACGAGGCCGTGTCGGCGGGCCCGCACGGCAGTACGTTCGTGAACCCGTCGACGCTCCCGCCCGACAGCGCGAAGTCGCCGCTGCAAACCTCGCCAACGAACAACGCCGCCGAGGACTGACCAACTCACCGGCGGTTTGACCGTAGTTTCAGGGGTCATAGCCCCCCAAACTACGGTCAAACCAGGGGTGGGGCAGGTTAGCTGGTGACGGAGCCGGCGGCGACGGTGACGTAGCGGGCGGGGCGGATCGTGATGATGACGCGGACGTGTGCGTCGTCGATCGGGTAGTCCATGCCGTAGCGGTGCTGCAGCGACTTGTAGAACTCCGCGTCGGCCGAGTCGTCGGTGATGCTCTCGACGGTGCCGCGGACCTCGATGAACCGGTAGCCGTCGTCCGGGTCGGCGATCGAGATCGCGACGCGGGGCTCGCGCTCCAGGTTGGCGAACTTCTGCCGCGTCTTGGTGTGCGTCATGCGGATGCGCTCGCCGTCCCAGGCGAACCACATCACGCTGCTTTGCGGCGATCCGTCCGGCCGCACCGTCGCCAGGTGGGCGAACAGCGGGCGCTCCAGGAGGTCGGCGTGGCTGGCGGGGGGCGTGGAGCCCGGTGCGGGAGCGGTCATGATCACGACCCTAGCCCACGGCTCAGTCGTGATCGTGACCGGCCAGTTGCCTCCCCGGCAAGGCCGCGCCGACCTGATCGGCGAGCGCGACCGCGACGAGCCGCTGTTCCAGCGTCGGGCACGTATCGGGGCCGGCGCTGAGCAAGAACCGGCCGCGCAGGATCCCGCCGGCCGCGACGAGCAGCTCGGTGTCCATGCTCTGGGGCAGCCCGAACCGGCCGACATCCCAGGTCCGCTCGCCGATCACGACGCGGCCATCGCGCAACAGCCGTGCGGGCGTGCCCATTCCCGCGACCCCGTCCTGGTAACGGCAGCCGCGCAGTGACAGCACCCGCGTCAGCCGCCCGGCCACCTGGTCCGTCAGCTCCGGCCGCGACTCGCCCGTCGCGACCGAGGCCGCCGCGGCGCTCAGCCCGGCCAGGTAGCCGGCCCGGCGGCCCGCGGCACCGTACTGGCGGCGTCCCCAGACCGCGATCTCGGTCACCGCGACGCCCACCGCCAGCAGGAGAACCGTCGTCTCGATATCGGCACGCCCGGTGATGGCGAACCGGTCGTACGGAACGGTGAGGAAGAAGTCGAACCATGCCGCCGACGACAGGGCCGCGATCACGCCCGCCACCCGGCTGCCGTCGGCGGCCACCGCGACGATCACGAGGACGAGCGCGAGCGCCGCGTCGGTGTTCGGGAGGCTCGCGCGGAACGGCGACAGGATCGCGGTCAGCGCCAGCGGGGCGAGCAGCCCGGCGAGCAGCGCGACACGGTCCCGGCCGACTCTCACGACACGCACATTCATGATGACGCTCCCTGGTGCCTAGCCTAATTCGCGGGCAGCGAGGGACAAGAGCCGCATACGCGGTCCTAACACAGCCCCGGTGACCCGGTCCAGCCCGGGGCCGTGCTGTGAAAGGATCATGATATGGATCTGGAATTGACCGGAAAGCGTGCCATCGTGACGGGCGGGAGCCGCGGGATCGGGCTCGCGATCGCCCGAACCCTCGCGGCGGAGGGCGCGGATGTCGCTCTCGTCGCCCGTGACAAGTCGGCCTTGGAGACCGCCCGCGAATCGGTCGCCGCGCAGTCCGGGCGCACGGTTCTCGCGGTCAGCGCGGACACCGGCGACGATCAGTCGGTCCGGGACATGGTGGCCCAGGTCGTGGCGGCGTTCGGCGGCGTCGACATCCTGGTGAACGCGGCCGCGCGGCCCAACACCGGGGCGGCGGTCGGCCTCGACGCGTTCAGCGACGCGGAGTTCGGCGAGCAGGTGAACATAAAGGTGCTCGGGTACCTGCGGTGCGTCCGCGCGGTCGTCCCGCACATGCGCGCGGCCGGCTGGGGACGTGTCATCAACGTCAGCGGCCTGGCCGCCCGGTACACCGGATCGATCACCGGCACCGTCCGCAACGTGGCCGTCGCGGCCCTGACCAAGAACCTCGCGGACGAACTCGGCCGCGACGGCATCAACGTGACCGTGGTCCACCCAGGCATGACCGTGACGGAGCGGCTGCCCGGGCTGGTCGCGGCCCGTGCCGCGAGCGACGGCGTCAGCGAAGACGAGGTCGAGCGGCGCCTGGCCGCGGGCGTGAGCATCGGCCGGCTCGTCACGGCGGAGGAAGTCGCCTCGGTTGTGGCGTTCCTGGCCAGTCCGAAGAGCGTGGCGGTCAACGGCGACACGATCGCCGTCGGCGGCGGCGCGCTCGGGCCTGTCTATTACTGACCGCGACGGGGCGCGTTCAGGCGTTTACGCATGTGCAGAAGCGACTGAGCAAGCTTCCAGGAGACTTGCAGCTACAGACCGTACCTTTTGTAGCAGTAGACAACTGGCTGGACATGGAGGCTGGAACCGTGCCGGAGAAGGTGACCATCTCGCACCGTGGCGCGAGGTACGAGATCGGACGGGGAAAGCGGTACTACGGCATCTGGGTAGTCGGCGCGCCGGAGTCCGCTCCGATCGACCGATGGCCGGAGACCCGCGAGGGCTGGGCGCAAGCCTGGACCCGATTCGTATCGATCGAGTCCCCGGGGACCATTAATACTGTCGAGCAGCCGCGTTCGGGGTTCAAGCTCCCCGGATTCGGGCTCGCCGGACTGCGTTTCGGCGATAAGGGCACCGCGGCCGGCCCGCTCAAGGCGCGGCTGGGGATCATCGCCGTCGCGCTTGTGGGGCTCGGGGTGGTGCTGGGCATCATCGGGCTGTTCCCTGATTACTTCACTGGGCAGAGCCTCGCCTCGCAGGCGGAACAGCTCGTCCCCCACCTGCTTTACCTGGCTGGCTGGCTGGCGAGCGGCGTCCTGCTGCTGCGCGGCGGCGGCCGTGCGCGCATCGGGGCACTGCTCGGCGTCGGAGTGAGCGCAGTGACGCTGGGCCTGTTCCTCTCCGACCTCGGCCAGGTGCTGTCCGGGGAGTCGGGCCTGGAGGCGGGCATCGTGATTAGCGTCATCGGCTGGGGCCTGTGCACCGCGGGCGCCGGTGCCGGCCTGGCCGTCCGCTCGGCCGTACTCACCGCCTCGCCTTCCCCCGCGCCGGCTTCCGTGGCCGACGCGACCACCGGGGAGACGCTGACCGGGGACCAGGCCAGCACGGAAACGGGTGGCACCGGAACCGGCACGAGCGTCACGGAGTCGGGAATCACGGCCGCGGACCTCGCGAACGGCGACGTCGCCAGCATGGGCGACGCCGACACGCTGACCGCTGGCAGGCCGGGCAACACCGACGCGATCGACACCCCGGTCATGGGCACGCCCGCCGGGAACGCGGACACGCCGGCCGACGGGACCCCGGGCTCCCCCGCTACCGCGGGCCTGCCCGCGGACGGCATTCCCGGAATGCGCGCCGCGGGAGCGCCAGCCACGGAAAAGACCGGCACCCGCTGGGGCGGGCCGGTCCGGCCCTCGGCGAAGCACGCCGGGCCCATCGCCCTGCTGGTGCTCGGCGCGATCGGCACGGTCGCGGCGTTCGCGCCGTCCTGGGATAGCTACACCCTCTCGTCCTCGGTCTCGGGAACCCAGACGATTACCGCGGGCAACGCGTTCTCCCAGCCGGGCTGGGTTATCGCGGGCGAGATCCTCGTAATGATCGCGGTCGTCGTCGTGGCGGTCCTGGCCGCGCTATGGCGCCCCATGCGGCAGGGCGCGGCGCTGCTCGCCGGAGCGATTATCCCGATGGCCGCGCAGGCGATATCGGCGCTTATCCAGGTCGGCCAGACGACTCCCGCGAGTGAGTTCGGCCTCAGCCAGTCGCAGGCTTCCCAGATCGGGCTCTCGATCAGCAACGGGCTCACTCCGATATTCTGGGTCTACTGCGTGTTCGTTATCGCGCTGCTGATTTCGTGCGCCTGGCTGATCACCGAACCGATGCACCCCGATGCCACGGCGTCAACTCAGCCGGCGTGGCCGGGCCCAATCGGCGGCCCTATCCCCCCGCTGGCCGGCGGTGATGAGGAGAACCGAGACGACGCCGCCGAGGAGAGTCACGATGACAGCGCCGGTGAGACTCGCGGCGAGAGCGGCGGCGAGAACACCGATAACGATGGCGGTGCGGAAGACGGCGGTTCCGAAGACGACACGGAAAACACGTACGCCTGACCCGCCACGAAAAAAACTAACGCCCCCGGCGATCTCGCCGGGGGCGTTATCCGCGAATACGGGAAGAAGTTCGTAAGAAACTTACGTATGCGCGGGGTATGTCTAGGTACCGGTTACTTACCCGTGGCGGCCTGGTACTTGGCAACCAGGTCGGCGGGCACCCGGCCACGGTCCTTAATGTCGTAACCCTGCTCACGGGCCCAGTTACGGATCTCGGTAGTGTTCAGCGTGCTGCCGGCGCCGCGAGCTCCCCGACCTGCGGCGCGACCGCCGCGACGGGCCGAGCCGCCGACCTTGCGCGCGTGCGTCACGTACTTTCCGAGCGCCGAGCGAAGCTCCTCGGTGTGCTTCGCGTTTAGGTCGATCTCGTAATCCGTACCGTCCAGAGCAAACCGAACGGTACCCTCTGCCTCGCCACCGTCGATGTCGTCGATGAACAGGGTCTGTACCTTCTGGGCCACTTCGTTTTCCGCCTTTCCCTCGATTCACTAGCCATCTTAATCGATGACCGCGGCGTTAGCGGCTACGACCCTCCCGTCCCGCATGCCCTAAGGCAATTTCCCGCTCCCTGGCCGTCCGCTGAAGCCTTTGTGCCGCTTGCTAAGCCGACGTGATCTTATCCGATTCGATAGTAGCCGACGTGACATTCGCGACAATCCGGCGCGCCATGAAAATCCGGAGACACCCGGAATCTAGCCTCAGACAGGCCAGGATTCCTGACGGTATCCCATGTCCCAGAACATCCACTCGTAACGGGTAGTGGCGCGGAAGTGACCGCACACACGCGCTCGTTCGGCATTGGAAAGGAAAGGACCGATCGCGTCCGTCTCCGCGAGAACCTCCCCTACCACCTCCCCGAACTCCTCGCCGCCGTATGTATCGATCCAGCGTTGATAGCGAGGATCGGGAGAGCCGCGGCGGATCAGTTCCCGGCCGACTTCCCGGTAAATCCAGTAACACGGCAGGACAGCGCCGACTCCCTCGGCATAGCTGCCGCCGCGAATAGCCGACAGCAGGTAGCTCGTATAGGCGAGGTTGGTCGGCGCGGGCTCGGCGGCCGTCACGTCCTCGGGGGTAATCCCGAGTTCCGGCAGCAGCGTCGAGTGCAGCGTCAGTTCCGTCGCGACCGCCTCCGCCGAATGACGGGCGAACATCGCGCCCGCCTTCGGGGATGGCGCGCGGCTCGCGACCGCGGCCAGTGCCGCCCCGTACTGCCGTAGGTAGAGCGCGTCCTGTACGACATAGAACGCGAACGCGTCCGGCGCGAGCGTCCCGTCGGTCAGGCCGGTGATAAACGGGTGCGTAAGTATTGATTCGTATATATCGGTTATTTGCGACCAGAGATGTGCCGTGAGCGAGTCGGTCATTGCGCCCTCCCTGGGCTCAAGCGGGGGAAATGTCATGCAGGGCGTGCACGGGACCGTCGCCCGCGCCGACGCCGGCCAGCCCGTGGGCGACCGCGTCGGACGCCACGCGGGCGGCCTGCCGGGCCGCGTCGGCGAGGGTAAGGCCGGCGGCCAGCCCAGACGCGAGCGCGGCCGAGTGCGTGCAGCCGGCGCCGTGCGTGGCCGCCACCGGGTGCCGGGTCACCGGGATCGGCGTGTGCGCCGCGCCGTCGAACAGGTGGTCCACCGGGTCCGGCCCGTGCCCGCCGGTGACGAGCGCGGCCGCCGCGCCCATCTTCACGAGACGCTCGGCGAGGAGGGCGCGGTCGGTCACCGCCAGGCCAGTCAGCGCCTGCGCCTCCATCAGGTTGGGCGTCACGACCGTCGCGAGCGGGAACAGCAGCCTGGTGAGGGCGTCGACCGCCGACGGCTCGAGCAGCCGCGCGCCGGAACTGGCCACCATCACGGGGTCTACGACGAGCGGTAGCCCGCGGCCGGCCAGTTCCCCGGCAACCGCCTCGATGACCGGCGCGGAGAACAGCATGCCGGTCTTGGCCGCGTCGGCGCCGATGTCGTCAAGGACAACGGCGATTTGCTCCTTCACGAACGCGGGCGGCACCACGTGGATCCCCCGGACGCCCACCGTGTTCTGGGCGGTCAGCGCGGCGATCGCGCTCATTCCGTGCGCGCCGCAGCGCGCAATGGCCTTCAGGTCCGCCTGTATTCCGGCGCCGCCGCCGGAATCGGACGACGCGATCGTAAGCACGCGGCTGATCCCCGGGGGGACGACCCCCCGTACCCCCCGGCTGCGTGACCGATGCAAAGACCGCGTTTTATCGGTCACGCCGTCACCTGGTCCGTCATCGGGCTGGACGCGACCGCGTGCCAGCGGCGCGCAATCCGCCCGGCCCCGCTGGCGAGTTGCCCTGCCTCGATCGCCAGCCGCATGGCGGCCGCCATCCGCGCCGGGTCGGCGGCACGGGTGATCGCCGAGGCGAGCAAGACCCCGTCACAGCCGAGTTCCATCGCCAGGGCCGCGTCGCTCGCCGTGCCGATCCCGGCGTCGAGGATCACCGGCACCCCGGCCCGTTCGACGATCATCGCGATGTTGTGCGGGTTCCTGATGCCCAGGCCGGACCCGATCGGCGCGCCCAGCGGCATCACCGCCGCGCACCCGGCCTCTTCCAGCCGCAGCGCGAGGACCGGGTCGTCGTTCGTGTAGGGCAGCACGGTGAACCCGTCCGCGACGAGCAGCCCCGCCGCCTCGATGAGCTCCAGCGGGTCGGGCAGGAGCGTGACGTCGTCGGCGACCACTTCCAGCTTCACCCAGTCCGTGCCGAGGGCCTCGCGGGCCAGCCGGGCCACCAAGAGCGCCTCGGACGCCGTATGGCAGCCCGCCGTGTTCGGCAGGACCTCGACACCTGCCTCGCGGACGACACCGAGCAGGGAGCCTTCCCCGGCCCCGCCCCGGGACGCGCCGACCCGGCGCATCGCGACGGTCGCCAGCTCGGCGCCGGACGCCGCGAGGATCGCGCGCAGCACGTCGAGGCTCTGCGCGCCGCCGGTGCCGAGGATCAGGCGCGAATCCAGCTTCCGCCCGGCGACCGTCCAGCCCGCGGCGCCGGATCGCGGGGCGCTCGGGGAGTCGGCTGGGACGTTAAGGATATTCATGCTTTTTCAGCCTCCCTGTACGGCGGTGACTACCTCGACCTGATCGCCCTCGCCGAGCGTGCGGGCCGGCCAGGCACGGCGGGGCACGACCTCGCCGTTGAGCGCGACGGCGATGCCGGTCTGCTGCCCCGTGAGCGCGGCGACGAGATCGGCGACGGTCGTGCCTGCGGGAACCGCGTGCGGCTCCCCGTTCGCGAGCACCTTCATGACAGCCTCCCGGGGGTGAACGCCGACCATTGTCTTTCCGGTTCGCCGCCGCTGAGCAGTGCGGCCACCGCGTCGGCGGTCGCGGCGGACAGCAGGATGCCGTTGCGGAAGTGCCCGGTCGCGACGATCACGCCGTCGCTGACCGCGCCGACGATCGGGCCGTTGTCGGCGCTGCCCGGCCGCAGGCCCACGCTGATCTCGGCGAGGATCAGCTCGCTGACCGCGGGCACGGCCGTCTGCGCGTCGCGCAGCAGGTCGTGAACGGCGCCCGCCGTCGCGTCCGTATCGTCACGCTCCTCCTGGGTGGCACCGACGACGAGCTCGCCGTCGGCACGCGGCACGAGGTAGATGTCCCGGCCCTGGACGAGCGCGCGGATCGTCCGCGTGAGGATCGGCGGCAGGCTGCCCGGGTGCCGGAGGCGGAGGATCTGGCCCTTGACGGGGCGCACGGCCTTGCGGATCGCCTCGGGAACGCCGTCGATCGCGCCGGTCGCCCAGCCCGCGGCGACAACCACGCTTGTTGCTGTTATCAGTTCGCCGGTGGTCAGGGTGACGGCGACCTCGCCGGGGGCGTGCTCGCTGACCGTCGCGACCTTGCCCCTGATGACCTCTACGCCCGCGTTGGCCGCGGCTTCCCGCAGGGCGCGAACGTAGCGGCGGTTGTCGACCGACAGGTCGCCCGGCGCCAGCAGGCCGCCGCTGACGTTCGGCGCCAGGAAGGGCTCGAGCCGCCGGCATTCCCGCGCCGCCAGGACCTCCGCGCGCAAGCCGATGCCGTGCCGGAAGTCCGCGAGGCGCCGCAGCGCGGCCAGGTCACCGCTGTCGTAAGCGACCGACAGGGTGCCCTCGGTCCGCAGGCCCGTGGCGGTCCCGGCCGCTGTCTCCAGTTCCCGGTTGAACTCCGGGAACCGGGCGACGGCCAGGAGGTTCAGCGCGAGGAGCTCCTCCTCCCCGAAGACGCTCTCCGACACCGGCCCGAGCATCCCCGCGGCGACCAGGCTGGCCTTGTCCGCATCGCCGCCGGGGTCGATGATCGTCACCCGCCGCCGGCTGCGCAGCGCCGCGCGCCAGGCGATGGCGGTGCCGATGACGCCACCGCCGACAACGACAACATCAGGGTTCATCTGCGCTCCCTTCGCCGGCATTACCCGGATCAGGTTCGACGGTCGGAGGCCCGTTGCCTCCCTCTCAGCCCGTATGGGCTCCCGTGGTGTTACCCCCATATTAACGTCGTGGTTGTATGGGCGACGTGACCGATTTGCGTGAACGGCTGGCCGCCGCGCGGCTCTACCTGTGCGTGGACGGACGGCGGCGCCAGGGCGACCTCGTCCCATTCCTCGACGCGGTGCTCTCCGGCGGCGTGGACATCGTGCAACTGCGGGAGAAGAACCTGGAGGCGGGCGAGGAACTCGCCCTGCTGGAGGTGTTCGCGGACGCGTGCCGCCGGCACGGCCGCCTCCTGGCGGTGAACGACCGGGCAGACGTGGCGCTCGCGGCCGGGGCCGACGTGCTGCACCTGGGGCAGGACGACCTGCCGGTACCCGTGGCGCGGCAGATCCTCGGTCCGGGCCCGCTGATCGGGCGCAGCAGCCACAGCCCTGACCAGTCCACTGCGGCCGCCGCCGAGGAAGGCATCGACTATTTCTGCGCCGGGCCGGTGTGGGCGACGCCGACGAAGCCGGGGCGGCCGGGGACGGGACTGTCGCTTATCTCACACGTGGCCGCTTCGGCGTCCGCGGTCGAGGCGGGCGGCGGGACGGCACGGCCGTGGTTCGCGATCGGGGGCATCGACCTGCCGGTGCTGGACGACGTGCTCGCCGCCGGCGCGCGCCGGGTCGTGGTGGTACGGGCGATCACCGGCGCGGACGATCCCGGCGCGGCGGCGGCGGAATTCGCGCGCCGGCTAGCGGCCACGTGACGCGAACGCCGAGGTTTCCGTGGGTCGAACGTGCCACGGGTCCAGTTGACCCATCTAAGGCCACCCGACGCTTGCGACGAGCCCGCGGGCCGCGCGATTTAGCCACCGGCGAGGTCTCAGGCGGGGCCGGCGCCGAGGTAGCGCAGGACCGCGAGCACGCGGCGGTCGCCGTCGCCCGGGTAGAGGCCGAGCTTGGCGAAGATCGACGTGATGTGCTTGCTGACCGCGCTGTCGGTGATCACCAGCGAGCGCGCGATCTCGGTGTTGGACCTGCCCTCCGCCATCAGCGCGAGCACGTCCAGTTCCCGCTGCGTCAGGTCCCCGAGGGGGTCCCGGCCCCGCCGTACCAGGAGCTGCGCGACCACCTCGGGGTCGAGGGCCGTGCCGCCGCCGGCGACCCGCCGGAGGGCGTCGAGGAACTCCGTGACGTCGGCCACCCGGTCCTTGAGCAGGTAACCGACGCCGCGGGTGTTCGTCGACAGCAGGTCGGTGGCGTACCGTTCCTCGACGTACTGGGACAGCACCAGGATCGCGATGCGCGGCCACCGCTCGCGGATCGCCAGCGCGGCCCGGATGCCCTCGTCGGTGTGCGTCGGGGGCATCCGCACGTCGGCGATCACCACATCCGGCTGGTCGCCGGAGACGATGTCCAGCAGCTGTTCCGCGTCGGCGGCGGTGGCCACGACATGGAAGCCGGAACTGTCCAGCAGCTTGGTCAGGCCCGCGAGGAGCAGCACCGAATCCTCGGCGATGACCACGCGGAGGCGAGCCGGATCGCCCGTGTCCCGGCCTGTCGTGTCCTGGCCTGTCGTGTTCCGTGCGGGCGTGTCCCGTGTCACGAACGTCACGCTACCCTTTTCCCCATTCTCCGGCCTACTCCGCGCGCAGCGCGGCCGCCGGGCGGGAGCGGGCCGCCCAGGCCGCGGGAAGCAGCGCCCCGGCGATCGCGATGACCACGGCCGCCAGCGACAGCAGGGCCAGCCGCGATACGCCGAACACGTCGGTGAAGCTGGCGGGCACGCCGGTGTGGGCCGTGCCCGCCATGGCGTCGATCGTCCCCGTCGTCAGCGCCACCGCCGCGGGCGCCGCGATCACGGCGGCGATAATCGCGGGCGGGATCACCCCGCACACAACCATGATGAGCGTCTGGCCGGGCCGCATCCCCAGCGCCTTGAAGATCCCCATGTCGTGCACCTTGTCGCGGGTGGTCATCAGGACCGTGTTCAGCACGCCCAGACCCGCGGCGATCGCGACCATCAGCGCCAGGATGCTGATCAGCGCGTCGGCGATCGTGTAGAACTGGCCGCCCTGCTCCGGCATCGCCGACCAGGCGCCGTTGGCGCCGAACTTGCCGTTCAGCGCCTGGATATAGGCCGCGACGTTCGTGCCCGGCTTCAGCCCCACGTAGTACTGGTCCAGGCTGGCGGCCGTCCCGGCCCCGGGCAGGGTCCGCGTGCTGCCGTAGATCCGCGGCTGATTCGACGGGGCGAACACCTCCCCGGCGATCCTGACCGTGACCTTGGTCAGGTGCGCCCCGGCCGCGGGGTTCACGTCCGCGGGGTCGCGGATCACCTGGCCGATGGTAGCCGTGACCGTGTCCCCGACCGCCAGGCCGCTCTGCGTGAGGAAGGCGGTGTTGACGTCCACCTCGTTCGGCGCGTTGTACCAGTGCCCGGAGATGATCCCCCAGCCGACCCAGGAGGCGTCGCCGCTGTACGCGAAGGCCTGGACGTTCCCGGAGATGTCCGCGACCTTGACGGGGTCGCTGTACTCCGCCACGTAGTGCGCCGTGCCCGGCTGGGCGGCGAGCGCCGACGTCAGCCGCGTGAACTGCGCGGCGGTCGGCACCGGCGGGCCGTTGCCCGGGCCGGCCTTGACCGGACCGTTGCCGCCCTGCCCGAAATTCTGCTGGATGAGCACCGGGGCGCTGGCCGCGTGGGTCTGGGCCTGCGCGGCCTGGCCGAGACCGGCGCTGAGCCCGACCGCGAAGATGACCGCGGTCGCGCCGAAGGCGATGGCCACCAGCGTCACCGCCGTGCGCGCGGGCCGGGCGAACGGGGACGCCAGGCCGATGCCGACCGGGCGCGGCAGGTTCAGCTTGCTCGCCAGCCGGTGCACGAGATAGCCCCGGCCCGCCCGCGGGGCACGGCCGGCGGCGATGGCCTGGGTCGCGGACAGCCGCCCCGCGCGCAGCGCGGGCAGGAACGCGGCGAGCAGCGTGATGGCCAGCATGCCGAGCGGCGCCAGGACCGACGCCCACCACGGGGCCGACTGGCTGCCCACTCCGTAGGCGCCCGCCGAGGTGCTCAGCAGCGGGACCGCCAGGATGTTGCCGACCACGACGCCGATGACCACCCCGACGATGGCCGGGATGATGGTGCGGCCGAGGTAGACCATGATGACCTGGCCGGGCGACATGCCGATGCTCTTCAGCACGCCGATCCGGTAATACTGCGCCGCGACCGCGCCGCTGACCACGTTGGCGACGATCAGGACCGCCATGACCAGGCCGATCACGGCGAACGCGACCACGAACGGCTCCATGATCGCGCCGTTGCCTTCCGACTGCGACTGCGCGTCGAGCCAGGCGATCTCGTTGGACAGCGAGCCCGTGGGCAGCGCCCGCTGCACTTCCCGGACGTCCGCGCTGAGCTGGGCGTAGGTGCCGGCGCTGGCGAACCGGTACAGCATCTCGTCGGTCGCCGGCACGCCCTGCGCCGTTGCCGCCGTCGCGAGACTGGCGGCCACGCTGGGCGCTACCCACCCGTCGGCGGTGTTGGTGATCGAATTGGCGAAGCCCACGACGTGCAGGTGAGAAGTGCCTATCGTGAGCACGCTGCCGACCGCCACCGGCTGCGGGCCGCCGGCTGACGGCGTCCCGCTCAGCACGATCTGGCCGGGGCCGGTCACCCAGTGCCCGGCGTTGAGGACCAGGTCGTCGACGGGGCCGCCGGGGGTGGCGCGACCGGCGATCCGCAGGCCCCCGTACGGCTGCCCGTCAACCTCGGAGGCGGCCACGTTGGCCAGCGTGAAGGGTCCGGCCGCGACGGTGACGCCACGGAGCTTCGCGGTGGCGGCGATCCGCGCTGCGCTGGCGTGTCCGGTGTTCAGCACCAGGGCCTCGTCCGCGCCGCGCTGGGCGGCGAACGCGGTGTCGAACGGCCCGTTGGTCGCCGCCAGCAGGGCGAAGCCGAGGGTGGCGGACGCGGTGGAGATCAGCAGGACGGCGCAGATCACGATCGTCTGGACCTTGTGGCGCAGCAGGCCGCCGGCGGCGGTGCGGACGGCGCCCAGCCACCTGCTCACCGCGCCGGCACCTCATCCCCGGTGACACCCGCACGGGCGGCGCCGCCGGCTACCCGGCCGTCGACGAGGCGTATCGTGCGGACCGCCAGCCGGTCGGCCAGCGCGGGATCGTGCGTGACGAGCACGATGGACTGGCCGCTGTCATTCAGCTCGCGCAGGAGGCTCGCGATCTCCTGGCCGGTGGCCGTGTCGAGCGCGCCGGTCGGCTCGTCGGCGAGCAGCAGTTCCGGCCGGTTCACCAGCGCCCGGGCGATCGCGACGCGCTGCCGCTGCCCGCCCGACATCCGCGCTGGGTAGGCGTTGCGGTGCTCCGCGATGCCCATCCGCTCCAGCAGCTCCCGGGCGCTCGCCTTCGCCTTCCGCTTGGAGGCGCCCGCGAGCTGCGCCGGCAGCAGCACGTTGTCCTCGACCGTGAGGTCGTCGAGGAGGTTGAAAAACTGGAAGATAATGCCCACATGCCGGGCGCGGAACCTGGCCAGCGCCGCCTCGCCCAGGTTGTCAATACGCTTGCCCGCCACGCTGACCGTCCCGCTGGTCGGCTTGTCCAGGCCGGCGATCATGTTCAGCAGCGTGGACTTCCCGCTGCCGGACGGGCCCATCACGGCCACCGTGTCCCCGGTGGTGACCGTCAGGCTGACCTCGGCGAGCGCCGGCGGGGAGCCGGCTTGATAAGTCTTGGTCACTCGCTCAAACTGGATCACATCGCCCGCGATCGGCGCGGAGGCACCGATGGGCGCGGATGGCAGTGTCATGGCGTTCAGTGTGGCGTGTCCGGCCGGTTACCCGCGCTGGTGCTTGACACCCAATCGGCGGTGGGGCTAGCCCCACCTTTTTCGTCCATCGCGCTCCATGGGCACGGCGGTACCGGTCACGTACGGTTAATGCCATGGCCAGCTACGTCGATCGCCCCATGCGGGGCTATGCCCGCGTCCCGTGGTCGCCGCGCGCCTGGGGCCAGACGATATGCCTGCTCGGCGGCGTCCCCGCGCAGGTCATCCCGGCGCTCCTGGTGTTCTGGGCACTGTTCGTCAAGCACCCGGTCGACTCGGGCGGCGATTTCGCGGCCGACCTCCTCACCGCGTTCGTGGTCCTGGCCGTCGTCTTTCTCGTGCTGCCGCTGCTGACCAGCCTGCACCGGTCCCGGCTCCGCGTCACGGCCGGCGTGGACATCCCGCCGCCGCCGGCCATCCCGGACCGGCTGAGCCGGGCGGGGATCGTCGCCGCGGCGCGGTCGCAGTCCACGTGGCGGCAAGTCGTCTACCACCTGCTCGCGGCGCCCGCGCTCGCCGGGCTCGCCATCGCGGCGTTCGGCATGTGGCTCGCGGGCGTGATCTTCACTTTCACCTACTTGCTAGCGCAGCTCACCTCGCCGGACGGCGCCTACCGCCGCGGCATGCACCCGGTGGCGGGCGAGCACCTGCCCTCGCTACACGGCATCCCGCTGGACGTCACCCTGACCGCGGCCGGGGCCGTGCTCCTCTTCCTCGCCCCGCGGTTCAGCGCGTTCGTCACGGGGCTGGACGCGCGCACCGCCCGGAGCCTGCTCGGGCCGAGCCGGGCGGAACAGGTCGAGCAGCTCGAGCACCGGGTCGAGCAGCTCTCCCAGACGCGGGCCGGCGTGGTCGACGCGGCCGACGCCGAGCGGCGCCGCCTAGAGCGGGACCTGCACGACGGCACCCAGCAGCGCCTCGTCTCGCTGGCGATGAACCTGGGCATGGCCCGGGCACAGGCCGCGACCGTGGAAGACGCGCAGCGGGCCATCGCCGAAGCGCACGAGGAAGCCAAGACCGCCCTCGCCGAACTGCGCAACCTGGTGCGCGGCCTGCACCCGGCGGTGCTCGAGGACCGCGGCCTGGACGCGGCCCTGTCCGGCATCGCCGCGCGGCTGCCGATCCCGGTCCGGCTAACCGTGGACGTGCACCGCCGCCCGTCATCCGCGATCGAGGCGGTCGCCTACTTCGTGGTCTCCGAGGGACTGACCAACATCACCAAGCACGCTCAGGCAAGCCAGGCGGAGGTAGTCGTGCAACGCGCCGGGAACCGGCTGCACATCATCGTCACCGACGACGGCGCCGGCGGCGCCGACCCGACGCGCGGCACCGGACTGGCCGGCCTGGCCAAGCGCGCCGAGTCGGTGGACGGCACGTTCGAGATCAGCAGCCCGGAGGGCGGACCGACAATGCTCACGGTGGACCTGCCATGCGCGCGGTAGCCCCTGGCTCCGGCGGGCCTGACCCCGCATCGGGCGGCGCGCGGCCGGCGCGCGGCGGACGCTGGATCTGGGCCGTGTCCGGCGTGATCACCGCGGTCGTGCTCGGGGTGCTCGGTGTCATGCTCATCGCGCGGCCCGGCCAGCCGGTCATGACGGACTTCGCCAGCCCGCAGCACTCGGCGACCCGGACCGTGACCGTGCCGCAGCAGGTCAGCGGCGTGACCGTGGACAGCTACGGCGCCCCCGTGTCCGTGCGGTCCGGCGACGTCAGCCGCGTCCGGGTCACCGAGACCGTCATGTGGAGCGGCACTGAATCCGCGGCCGACGTGCCCGCCGCCACCCAGACGGTCTCCGGCGGGCAGCTCACCCTGGCCTCCCCGCGGTGCACGGCGGCCTCCGGGATGCCCGGCGCGGCCGCCGCGTCGGCCCCGCATCCCGGCGTCGCGCCCGCCATCCACTCGGTCCTCTCGGAGTCAGCCGCGGTCCCGGGCGGCCCGGTGCTCACGGTCACGCGCCCTGGCGCGGCATCGCGGCCGAGGCATTCCGTGCCGTCCGCTATCGGCGTCGCCTCGGCTGGCGGCGCCGCCTCGACGAACGGCGCTGTCTCGACGAACGGCCCTGTCTCCGCGGGCAGCTGCGAGATCGCGTTCAACGTGACCACGCCGCCGGGCGTGCACGTCACCGTGTCATCCGCGGGCGGACCGGTCGCCCTGTCCGGCGCCGGCCCCGCGACCGTGAATTCCGGCGGCGGCTTCGTGTCGGCGGTCCAGGACACCGGGGCGCTCACGGTCACCAGCGACGGCGGGATCATCGGCGTGGACGGCCTGACCGGGGCGCTGAACGCCAACAGCGGCGGCGGACACGTGGTCGCGCAGGGCCTCTCCTCGCCCGCCGCGACCATCACGACCGAGGGCGGCGCGGCGTTCGCCGATTACGCCGCGCCGCCGCGGACGGTGACGATCCGCACCGACAGCGGCCCGGTTCAGCTGGGCGTGCCCGGCGGCCCCTACGCGCTGACCGCCGACAGTGATGGCGGTCCCGAGACGCTCGGCATCCCCGCGAGCGCCACGGCCACCCGCTCGATCACGATCAGCACCGGCGGCGGCATGCTCGTCGTCGGTTCCCCGGGCACCACAGGCAGGCCCGGGATCAGCCTCGGCCCCGGGCCCGCGAGCGCCCCGGGCGGGAGCGTCTCGTTCAGGCTGGGTTCGGTCAGCGGCTGAGCGCGTGGACCATGTTGACGATGGCGGTCATCTCGGGCCCGGACTGGACTGCGAAGTTGGCGCCGTCGTATCCCCACCAGTCCCAGCAGCCTTCCGGGTTGTAGGGCAGGTCGCCGGCGGTGGCCTGCGGGTAAAGGACGACGAGGTTGTTGGTGTCGGCGTACGTGTCGAGGTTCGCGTCTTCCGGGAACAGGTCGCCGATCAGGTACTGCCCGGACAGGCAGCCATGCAGGGCGACGACGAGCTTGCAGGCGGCCCCGTCCGCGCAGGCCGACGGGGTGTAGAGCAGGCCAGTGGGGCCCATCGACAGGGCGGCGGCATTCCCGCCGGGGACGTAGTCGTTCTGGTCGAACGAGGCGAGAGTGCCTTCGGGGGCGCCGTCGTTCGGCGCGCTGACCGAGCCGAGCCAGTGCTGGAGCATCTGGCCTTCGGGATCGTCCCCGCAGTTGTTCATGAACGGCGCGGCGGTCACCGAGCACGCGTTCGGACCGCGCGGGGTGACCCACGCGTGCCCGGCGGGATCGGTGTCGTTGTACTCGACGTTCGCCCCGAAGTGCTGGTAGAAGGACACGCCGGCGTTGGACACCGCCGTGTTGATGACCGGGTCGAGGGTGCCGTGGTAGACGTAGACCGGCTTGCCCGCCAGGCCGGACACCGGGTCGATCAGCCCCTGGCTGGCCCAGGTCTCGGCCTGTGCCTCCAGTTGCGGGTCGCTGACGCCGAGATCGCAGGTCTCGAAGTCGGTGACGTCGCCCTGGCCGCAGTCGTAGGGACCGGCGGCGAAGACGCCGGCGCCGTCGAACAGGCTCGAATAGGCGACCTGCAGCTGGGTAGCCATGAACCCGCCGGAGGAGACGCCGGCGACGTACACGCCCGTGATGTCGTAGGAAGGCAGCGAGCTGGCGGTGGAGGCACGCGCCCCCGCGGGCAGCAGGGCGGCCACGAGCGCGACCGCGGTGACCAGCAGCGCGCGGCGCGGCCGGCCCCCGAAAATCCTTATCCGAAACGAGCGCTGGACCCTGTGTCTGAACGACATTCGTCACTCCCGGGGCTCTAGGGCTGACCCAACCGATCGATCGGTTGTAGTCACGTCGTTACGAGACACGATCAGCCTTGCGCGGTATCCTGTCAACCAATCGATTGGTAGTTATTGGCGGCACGGTTGACTGACGACGCGGTTTAACCGGCGACGTGAACGGGAGCGGGCCCTGTGGACGTGCCAGACTGGAACCCCCGCCGCGTGGCCGCGGTCGACGCGGTCCTGCCCGAGGGCGTCACTCCGCCCGGCACGCGCGGCCGGATCCTGCACGCCGGGCTCGCGCTGTTCGCCGAGACCGGGTTCCACGGCACCTCCATCCGGGCGATCGCGCAGCGGGTCGGAATCAACTCGGCTACGCTCTACGCGCATTACCCCTCGAAAGAGCAGGTGCTCGCCGATCTCGTCCTGATCGGGCACACCGAACTCGCCAACCGCATGCGCGCGGCCCTGGCCCCGCTGCCGCCGGAAGCGCCGGCCGACGACAGGCTCGGCGCGCTGGTCCGCGCCCACGTGCTGATGCACACGGAGTTCCCTTTGCTCGCCGTGGTGACGAACACCGAACTGCACGCCCTGAGCCCGGATCTGGCCGCGCCCGCGCTCGCCCTGCGCGCCGCCTGCCGGCGGCTGCTGTTCGACGCCCTCGAGCGCGGCGTCAAGGACGAGGCGTTCCGCGTCCCCGACATCGTGCTGACGGCCACGGCGATCGGCGCCCTCGCCATGCAGGTCGCCCACTGGTTCGGTCCCGACCAGCCCCGTTCCGGCGCCGAGATCGCCGACGTCTACGCCCGCCTGGCGCTGCGCATGGCAGGCGCGGCCGACCCGTGCGCATCCCCCGCCGAAGGAGTCATGTGACAGCGACTGGTGTAACGCCGCCCGAAATCCGCACCGCGAGCGGCCTTGTCCGCGGCACCGTGAGCGGCGACGGAGTCCTGGCCGTCAGGGGAATCCCGTACGCCGCGCCGCCGGCCGGCGAGCGCCGGTTCCAGCCGCCGGTCCCGCCCGCTTCCTGGACCGGCGTGCGCGACGCCACCGCGTTCGGCCCCACCGCGCTGAAGGCGGACTACCCCCCGCCGTTCGACGCGCTGCTGCCGGAAGTCGGAATCCCGGGCGACGACTGCCTGAACCTCAACGTCTGGACGCCGGGCACCGACGGCGGGGCCCCGGTCCTCGTGTGGCTGCACGGCGGCGCGTTCGCCAACGGCTCGGGGTCGGCGCCGTGCTACGACGGCACCGCCTTCGCCCGCGACGGGGCGGTGCTGGTCACGCTCAATTACCGGCTCGGCGCGGACGGGTTCGCGTACTTCGGCGATCCTGGGACGGTGCCTAACCTCGGCCTGCTCGACCAGGTCATGGCGCTGCGCTGGGTGCGGGACAACATCGCCGCGTTCGGCGGCGACCCGGACCGGATCACCGTGTTCGGGCAGTCCGCGGGCGCCATGAGCATCGGCGCGCTGCTGGCCATGCCGGACGCGGCGGGCCTGTTCCGCCGCGCGGTCCTGCAAAGCGGCGCCGCCCACCACAGCATCACCCGGGCCACCGCGAGCCTGATCTCGCGGCGCCTGGCCGCGCTGCTCGGGGTCGACCCGTCGCCCGCGGCCTTCGCGGGCGTCCCGCCGGAGAAGCTGCTCGCGGCACAGCAGCAGCTGCGCACCGAGATATCGCTCGACCCGGACCCCGCCCGGTGGGGCGAGGTGGCGTTCAACCTCATGCCCTTCGAGCCCGTCATCGACGGCACGGTGCTGCCTCGCGATCCGTACCGCGCCGCGACCGAGGACCAGGCGCCAGGAATTGAGCTGCTGATCGGCACCAACACCGATGAGTTCCGGCTGTTCACCGTGCCCACCGGCATCTTCGCCGCGGTCACCGACCAAGTCGTGCGCGCCACCGCCGCGCGCTACGAGCTGGACCCGGACGCGGCCCTGGCCGTCTACCGGGACGGGCGCCCGGACGCGGCACCTGGCGAGCTCCACGCCCGCCTGGTCACCGACTGGTTCTACCGCATCCCCGCGCTCCGCCTGGCCGAGGCCCACGGCCGGCAGCACCCCGGGACCGCGTACGTGTACGAGTTCGCGTGGCAGCCGCCGACCTTCGGCGGGCTGCTCGGCGCCTGCCACGCCGCCGAACTGCCGTTCGTCTTCGGCACCCTGGACACGTGCACCGCGCTGCTTGGCGAGGCGCCGCCAGCGGAGCTGTCGGCCGCCATGCGTTCGGCCTGGATCGCCTTCGCCGCCACCGGAAGCCCCGGCTGGCCCGCCTACGAGCCCGGCGCTCGCATCACCATGCGCTACGACACCACGCCCGCGATCGTCACCGACCCGCTCCCCCGCGAGCGGGAACTCTGGCAGACCGCCCGCCCGGCCTGAAGCTGTCTGGAAGCGCCCGAACTCGGTCCTTGTCGTGACCGCCATGCCGCTGAAACGATAGGGATGTGAAACTGGGAATCCTGTGCGGCGGCGGCCCCGCTCCGGGGATGAACTCTGTCATCTCCGCGGCCGCGATCGAGGCACGGAACTCCGGGTGGGATGTCGTCGGAATCCTCGACGGCTTCCAGCACCTCATCGAGGGCCGGACGGAAGAGACGCGTCCCCTCTCCATCACTGACGTATCCAGAATCCACGCCCAGGGCGGATCGGTCATCCGGACGTCCCGGGCCAACCCGACGGTGCGGGAACCCGGCGCCGAAGACCCCGGCTGGCGGCTGCACGCCTGCCTGGAGTCGCTGCGCAAGCTCGAGGTCGACGCGCTCGTGACGATCGGCGGCGACGACACCGCCTTTTCCGCCTCCCGGCTGGCGGAAGCGGCCGGCGGGACCGTGCAGGTGGCGCACGTCCCGAAGACCATCGACAACGACCTGCCGCTGCCGGGCGGCATCCCGACCTTCGGCTTCGAGACGGCGAGAAGCGTCGGGGTCGAGCTCGTCAACAACCTGATGACCGACGCCATGACTACCCAGCGCTGGTACCTGGTGGTGGCCATGGGACGTTCAGCCGGGCATCTCGCGCTGGGCATCGGGAAGTCGGCCGGCGCCACCCTCACGATGATCGCCGAGGAGTTCCCCGGCGACGACCCGATCCCGCTGGCCCGGCTCGTGGACATCCTCGAGACCTCAATGCTCAAGCGAATCGCGCACGGCCGCCCCTTCGGCGTGGCGATCCTCGCCGAGGGCCTCGGGCTGCGGCTCCCCCCGGACGAGCTCGCCAAGGCAATGCCGGAGGTCGAGTTCGACGAGCACGGCCACGTGCGGCTGGCCGAGCTGGAGCTCGACCGCCTGCTCGCGAAGCTGGTCAAGGACCGTTTCCGGGAGCGCGGGCACAGCATCACGGTCGAGGGCAAGAACGTCGGCTACGAGCTGCGGTGCGCGCCGCCCATCCCGTTCGACATCGAGTACACCCGCGACCTCGGCTACGGCGCCGTCGACTACCTGAAGCGGATACGCGGCACCGACGCGACCGGCGCCATGATCACGATTCAGGAGGGGCACATGGTGCCGCTGCCCTTCGGGTCGTTCAATGATCCCGAGACCGGGCGGGTACGGATCCGGCAGGTGAACGTCGAGTCGAGCTCCTACCAGGTGGCCCGCGAGTACATGATCCGGCTGGACCACGAGGACCTCGGCGACCCGGAGCGGCTCGGCCCGATCGCCGAGGCCGCGGGGATGACGGCCGGGGCCTTCCGCGACCGGTACGGCTACCTGGCGCCAGGCTCAATCCGGACGGAGGGCTGAGGGGCACCCCGTCGCGTGCTCCGCGGTTAATTGACGTGACTGGGCAGCGGTGCTTCAGCTAAACAAGGAGCGTGCTCACACAATCGCCACGACCGGTACCAGGATCGACTGGGACCAACGGGCTGACCGCGTCGGTCCGCTTCGAGCAGTACGAACGGCACACGGCCTGGGACCGCGCGGGGGCGACCGGAGCTCATCGAGGCCCACGGCCATGACACCAAGCACGCCATGCACGCGCTGCGCCTCGGGCTGCAGGGCATCGAGCTGCTGACCACTGGCCGCATGACGCTGCCCGTGCGCGAGCCGCACCGCTCCTACCTGCTGGCCATCCGGCGCGGTGAGCGGCCGCTGCCTGAGGTCATCGACGCCATCACGGACGCCGAGGACGCGCTAGCCAGGCTCTCCGACAGCGACGCCGTTCCGCCGGAGCCGGACCGCCGGTGGGCCGACGACTGGCTGCACCGCTCCTACACGAGCTACCGGGCCGCTATGGCCGGGAACGCGGTCAGCCCATGACCGATCCGGCACAGCGGGCCTGGCGGCGAGTCCGGGACGGCGACGACCCGCGGCAGGCTCTGGCGGAAGTGCTCAGCCCGGGCGAACTGCAGAGCCTGCTGATGGACGTGAGCCAGCGGCGGGCCGCGGGCGTGACGCCCGGACGCCTGGCGGAACGGTGGGCGGCGGACAGGTTCGTCCGGGCTGCCGGGTGTGATCCGCGGCGGGTGTCGCGGATCGAGGCCCGCCTGTGGGAGCTGCTGCCCGACGAATTCGACGGGATCGACTTGTCACCTGTCGCGCCGCTCGGCACCAGTTCGGCGCTCGGCCCGGTCAGCCAGCACAAGGTCATCAGCACGACACGCGGCACTGAGGTCGTCAGCGACCCGACCAACGTGCTGGCGCTGGAGGCGGCGCGGCGCCGGCGGACCTCCGGTGCGGAGGCCGTCCACCTGGCGGCATGCCACCGGGTGCTGCGCGGGCAGCCATTCGGCGAGGGCATGTTCCAGCACTTCCGGCTGTTCGCGGTCGTATCGAGCGCGCCTGACCGGGGGTCAGGGTCGACCGAGGCCGGGCTGCTGACCGCGCACCTGCGGTTCTGGACGCGCGCCCTGAGCGACCTGCTGCCGGCGGCGCGCACGACTGTCAGCTACACGGTGTTCGGTTTCCCGCCGCTCGCCGAGCGGATACGGGACACCGTGCTGCCAGCCCTAAAACCGCTGCCGGGGAACGTGACCGTCGCCGAGGACCCGGACCGCGAGCGGGCGCGCGGCTACTACGAACGCGGGGCGCTCCGGATCGACACCGGCCCCGCCGCCAACACCAGCCTTCCCGCGAACCCCGGGCTCGCCGGGGAGATCGGTGACGGCGGGTTCACTGGCTGGACGGCCCGGCTGCTGAACAACGCGAAGGAGCGCTGCCTCATCTCCTGCGTCGCCACCGAACGGCTCGCCGCCGTGGCCGCGGCCGTCAGTCGCTGACCAGTCCCAGGTCCAGCAGGCTGCGGGCGGTCGCGATAATGGCGTCCTCGCTCGGCCGAGGCTTCCAGTCCAGCACCGCGCGCGCCTTGGCGGCGTCGGTGTGGCGGACCACGTCGAGGTTGCGCCGGAACTGCCGCAGTGGTGGGACCAGCGGCGACGCCGTGCGGATGAGCCAGTTGGGCATCTCGCGGTCGGGCACCCGCCCCGCCGCCGCCCCCAGCTGGTCGCGCAGGGTCTGGGCGATGTGGCCGTAGGAGATCGCGTCGCCAGCCGCGGCGAGGAACCGCTCCCCCGCCGCCTTCGGGCTGGTCATCGCGCGCAGGTGCAAGTCTGCCACGTCACGCACGTCGACGACCGACGTCCATAGCCGCGGGATCCGCGGCAGGCTGCCCTCCAGCATCGCCTTGACGATGCCGACGGAACTGCTCAGGTCCGACCCGAGTACCGGCCCGAACATGCCCACCGGGTTGACCACGGCCAGTTCCATGCCGCCGGCCTCGCGCTCGGCGAAGTCCCAGGCGGCACGCTCGGCGAGCGCGCGGGACTTGATGTACGGGCGGACACTGAGGCTGCCGGTGTTCGTCCAGTCTTCCTCGGTGAACGGCCTGGTCCGCGAAGGCGGGTAACCGTAGGCGATCGCGGCGAACGACGACGTGAGCACCACGCGGCGCGCCTCAGCGTTCCGCGCCGCGCGCAGCACCCGCAGCACGGCGTCGCGTGCGGGCGCGACCACCTCGTTCTCGGTCCGGGGCACGCCGCGCGGGAACGGAGACGCGATGTGCAGCACGTACTCGCAGCCGCTGACGGCGGCGTCCCAGTTCGCGTCCGACGTGAGGTCGGCGACGGCGAAGGTGAGCGAGTCGGTCGCGGCGCCGGCCGCCGCTATCGTCCGCTGCGCGTCGCGGGCCCTGTCCGCGGACCGCACGGTGAAGCGGACCCGGTATCCGGCCCGGAGGAGCTGGGAGATGCAGTGCCCGGCCAGGAACCCTGTCCCACCGGTCACCAGCACGGTCGCGTCGGTCATCGCGTTCAGGCTACCCCGGCGGCCGCGAGGCTGGGGGGAGGACGGGACCGGGCAGGGGCCGGGCAGGGGCAGGGGCGGGCGAAGCGGTCCGTGGGCGGGTGGTTGCGGATCAGCAACGGTATGAGCGGTTCGACGGCAGTGCGTGCGGTCGGGCGTTAGGTTTCGTTTGTGACTGGGGAAAACCACGCACCGGAAACGGGCGGTGACGCGGCCGCCACCAGGGACAACTCGCCGGGGCGCGGCGCGCATCGCCGCAGGCGGGGGACGAAGCGCGGGGAGCAGATCACCGTCGCGGCCGCGGCCCTGGCCGTCATCGTCGCCGGCGGCATCGCGGCCGCCGCGATGAGCGGGTCGTCGACCGCGCCGCCGACGCGGCCCGTGGCGGACGTCCAGGCCACGCACACCGCGACGCCCACGCATTCGCCGTCGGCCAGCCCCAAGCCCAAGGCCGCGCGCAAACCGAAGCCGAAGCCCAAGCCGAAGCCCAGCCACACGATGGCGCCTGCCACGGAGCCGGCCTACTCGCCGCAGCCCACGACCCCGGTACAGACCGAACCGGAGCAGCCTTCGTACCCGCCGCCGACCACGAGCGCGCCGCAGCAGGACTGCTACGCCCCGCCGCATCCGACGTGCACGATCCCGGCGCTGCCGTCCTACCTGAACAGCCCGTACATCACCGATCCGACCGCCAGCCCGGCGGGCGGGCCGAGCGTCTGGATGCCCGGGCGGCCCTAGGCGGTACCGGCTCCGGGCCCGGCAGGCGGCCCGGACGGCGCTACAGGCGGTCCAGGATTCGCTGGCACGCGGCGCCCAGGGCGCCGAACTCCTCCGGGCTCAGCGCCTCGATGACCAGCTTGCGAATGGCCTCGACGTGCCCGGGGGCGGTGTCGACCACCTTGTCCCAGCCCGCGTCAGTGAGGACCGCGTTGATGAACCGGCCGTCACCGGGGCAGGACTCGCGGCGCACCCAGCCGCGGCGCTCCAGGCGGCTGACCACGTGGGACAGCCGGGACAGCGAGCCGCTGGACATGGCGGCCAGGTCGCTCATGCGCCGCGCGCGGTCCGGGGACTCCGACAGGCTGGAGAGCACCATGTACTCGAAGTGCGTGATGCCGGCGTCCTTCTGGAACTGGGCGTCGATCACCGCGGGCAACTGGAACAGCAGCGAGACGAGGGACCGCCACGCCTTCTGCTGTTCGTCGGTGAGCCAGCGGGAATCTTCCATGTCTACAGGTTACGGTCGCGTAGTCCGGCCGCGTCCACGACTCGCGTGACCGCCTCCGTTTCCCAGCCGGGTGCCATGATGTGCACGCCCGCGACGCCGTGGATCTTGCGCAGCGCGGTGATCACGTCGGCGGCGGCCGCCACTCCGGCCGCCTTGGCGTCCTCGCCGGAACGGCCGTCCAGCCGCGCGAATGTCGCGTCGTCCACCTCCACGCCCGGGATGTGCCGGTGCATGTGCTCAAGCGCCCGGGTGCCGCGCGGCGGCATGACGCCGACGAGGACGGGCACGTCGTCGAGGATGCCGGTGGCCGTGAGGACGGCGAACCACTCGGCGAACCGGGGCACGTCGAAGACGATGTTGGACTGGAAGAACCGCGCCCCGGCCTGGATCTTCCGTGCGACCCGCTCCGGCGTGTCGGCGAACGGGTTCAGGGCGGCCGCGGCGTAGAAGTCCGTGGGCACCGTGAGCGTCTCGCCCGCGGCCAGCCGGCCGGCGTTGAGATCCTGGATCAGGCCGAGCAGTCCCCCGGAGTCGACGTCACGGACGTGGGTAGCTATATCCGCGTATTTCCCGACCTTGAGGGGGTCGCCGGACAGCGCGAGCACGTTCCGGACGCCCAGCGCCCACGCTCCGAGCAGTTCCGACTGGATCGCCATCAGGTTCCGGTCCCTGGTCGCGACCTGCAGGACCGGCTCGACCCCGTGCTCGATCAGCCATACCGAGGCGGCGAGCGGCGAGACCTTGGCGGTGGCCGCCGGGTTGTCGGTCACGTTCGCGGCGTCGATGAGGGGCGCCAGCGCCGCGGCGGCCCGCCGCACCGGTTCCGCGACCGGGTCGAGCGGCGGCGAGAGCTCCGCGGTGACCGCGAACCCGCCGCCGGCCAGTACATCACGCAAGGACATGTTCGGGTTGCTCCCTTCCCTTGAAGTATCAACGCTTACGACGGTTAATGAAATGCGGGCCGGCCCAGTTCGGTTACTTTGGTCTAGTGAGGGACAAGACGGCGGCGGCGCGGCGGGTCACCTACCTGCTGGAGCCGAAGAACTGGATCATTGTCACCGTCGTCGCCCTCGGCTGGCACGCGGGCGGCACCGAGGGCCTGGGCTGGGGGCTGCTCGCGGCACTGTTCGCCGGGGTCATCCCCACGTTGTTCATCACGCGCGGCGTCCGCGACGGCAAGTGGACCGACCGCAACGTCGGCGACAAGCGCCCCCGGCTCATCGTCTTGTCGTTCATCATCGCGTCGGTCGCGCTCGGCCTGGTGATCCTGGCCATCGGCGGCGCGCCGCGGGAACTGGCCGGCTATTTCGCCTGCATGCTCGTCAGCGTGGCGATCCTCGCCGCGATCACGACGGTGTGGAAGATCTCCATTCACTGCGCAGTCGCGTCAGGCTCGGTGACGATGCTGGCACTGATCTTCGGCATCTGGGTCACGCCCGCGTTCGCGCTGGTCGCGCTCACGGGCTGGTCCCGCGTCGCGCTCGCCGACCACACGACCGCCCAGGTCGTCGCGGGCGCGGTCCTGGGAGCGCTGGCGGCGGTCGCCAGCTACGCCATCATCCGCGGGTCCGGGTCGGTTTCGTAGCTGACTGGCGGGCAGCTGGCCGGGCGGTTCGCGTCTGGTGGCGGGTGCCCGCCAGCCGCGGTCGTTCGGGGGCGCCGCGGGCGTTTTCATGGGTCGAACGCGCCAAAGCCGCTAGAACAAGGACCATCCCGTCCCTGTCCCACCGGATATTTCCAGATATAACCCTCGAAATGAGCGGCCCGGAAAGCCGTCCCGGAGTCATCCGGCATGATCGCGGGTCATAGATGCCACTATTTGGCATGTATGACCCGTGATCTTGGAAAACGCGGCCCTGCCCCATCGGGACGCCGTCTGAGCCGACCGGAATACCGCCATATAACGGTCATTTCGCCGGGCTCTTTGCAAGATCATGGGTCGGTAGTGCCATGTGTGCCGGAACGACCCATGATCTTGATGGCGTGGGGCAGCGAACCGGGGCGCGGACCGCGGGCGCCCGGCGCCGGAGGTCACTTCCGATGACAGCGGCCAGGCCGAACGTGACCAGGTCGCGGCCACGCCGAACGTGACCAGGTCGCGCGGCCACGCCGAACGTGACCAGGGCCAGCGCGACCAGGCCGAGCGTGACCAGCCGCGGTATTCGGGGCGCTACAGCGACCAGATCCGCGCCGTCTTGTCGACGCTGGCGGTGGCGATCAGCTTGCCGTCGGGGCTGTAGGCCACGGCGTTGACCGCGCCGTCGTGCCCGGTGAGGGTGCGTACGCACCGGCCGGACGAGGTGTCCCAGAGCCGGACCGTGCCGTCGCCGCTCGCGGTGGCGATCGCCGCCCCGTCAGGCCGGAAGACCGCCGCGAAGACCGAGTCCGAATGACCTTCGAGGGCGGCGACGTGCGTGCCGGCGGCGGGCCCCCACAGCCGCGCGGTGCCGTCCTCGCTGGCGGAGGCGAGCAGCGCGCCGCCGCGGGCGAAGGCCAGGGACCAGACCGTGTCCTTATGGCCGTTCAGGACACGCGTCTGGCTGCCGGTGCGCGGATCCCACAGGCGGATCGTGGCGTCGAAGCCGGAGGTCGCGATGAGCTTGCCGTCCGGGCTGAAGGCCACTCCCGACACGATGCCCTCGTGCCCGGCGAGCGTGCCGAGGCAGCCGCCCGCGCGGGTCTCCCAAACGCGCGCGGTGCCGTCGCCGGAGGCGGTGGCGACGAGTGCGCCGTCGGGACTGAACGACACCGAGTACACGATGTCGGAGTGCCCGTCCAGGACGTGCGCCGGCTTCCCGGTGCGGGTGTCCCACAGCCGGGCCGTCTCGTCGTAGCTGGTGGTGGCGAGCAAGTTCCCGTCGGCGCTGAACGCCGATCCGAACACGGGGGCGGTGTGGCCCTCGAGCACGTGGGTGTTCGAGGCGGAGCGGGCGTCCCACAGGCGGGGCTCAAGGTCCGCGCTGACGGTGGCGATGATAGTGCCGCCGGGACTGTAGGGGGCGGCGAACACGGCGTCGGTGTGCCCTTGCAGCACATGGGTGACGCTGCCGTCGCGCGTGTCCCAGATCCGGGCCTTCATGTCCTCGCCGGCCGTGGTCAGCCGCGTGCCGTCGGAGCTGAACGCCACCGAATTCACCGGGCCGGAGTGCCCGGTTAGCACGAGGGCGCGGTCAACCGCCGACTCGAAAACGCTCATCTTTCCGCCTCTGCGCTGCCCGGTCCTCTCACCGACCGGTTATGTCGATTTGATGCCCGGCTAATTCTGCACTTTCATCAGCAGCCGGTACCGCTGTTTGACACCATCGCCCCCCGCTTTCCATCAATTCGTAACTTACGGATGACCACTTCGCCCGGATTGCCCGTTCGTTACCGGCTCAGCGGGGTTTCCGGCCGACGCCGACCCAGGACGCCGAGGGCCGCGTGGCCTCCTCCTCGGTGTCCGGCCGCCACTGCGACGGGCGCACGAGGCCGGGCGGCAGGAGCTCCAGGCCCGTGAAGAGGCGGGAGACGTCGTAGTGGTTGCGCAGGGTCCGCTTCTGCTCCATCGCCCGGTTCAGCCGGGTCATCGCTTCGGGGGCGTTGACGTGCTGGTCGATCGCCGGATGGCACACCATCAGGTAGCTCCCGGGCGCCGCCGCCCGCACCAGGCGCGCCACGATGCCGTGCGGGTCCTCGGCGTTGGCGACGAAATGCAGGATCGCGATGAGCATGATCGCGACCGGCTGCGACAGGTCCAGCGTGTAGGTGACCTGGTCGAGCAGCTTGTCGGTGTCCCGCACGTCGGCCTCGATGTAGCTGCTCGCGCCGTCCTTGCTGGTCAGCCGGGCCAGGGCGTGCCTGCTGACCTCGGGGTCGTTGTCCACGTAGAGGACGCGGCACTCCGGCGCGGCCGCGAGGGCGACCTCGTGCGTGTTGAGCGTGCCCGCCGCGGGCATGCCGGCGCCGATGTCGAGGAACTGGCGGACGCCCTCCTCGGCGGCCAGGTACCGCACCGCCCGGACCAGGAACGCGCGGGTCGCCCGCGCCGAGGACGCGATGTCCGGATACGCGTCGAGGGCGGCCTGACCCGCCTCGCGGTCGGCGGCGAAGTTGTCCTTGCCGCCGAGCCAGAAGTCATGCAGCCGCGCCGACCGTGGCTTGCGCGGATTGAACTCGGAGGGCTCGCTCACGGTGCCATCATGGCAGCTCTCACCGCCCGGCAGTAGCTCCGCCATTCCCCGTCACGATCCCCGCGACTCCCGTTGATCCGGTGACTCGGGAGCGGTGGAGTGACGGAGACGGCTGGAACGTGATGGGAAATTGAATCGTCAGGCGGCGCGGCGCAGATCCGTGACGGTGAACGTGCTCCGGGTGGTGCGGACGCCGTCGGACGGCCACAGGTAGGCGGTGTCGGCCGGCAGCGCCGCGTCCGGCCCGAAGTAGCCGGCGTCGAGCTCGAAAGTGATCCTGGTCAGCGTGCCGTCGCAGGCGCCGCAGTCCACCGGCTCCCCGTCAGGCGCGGTGCCGGTCAGCGTCTGCCGCCACCGCCGCCCGCTGGCGTGGACCTCCACGCTCGCCCGCCTGCTCACCGCCGCCGCGGCCGCGAGGGTCCACCGCCGCCGGTCCAGCAGGCACCCGTTGCGGTCGAGCAGCGGCATCCCACTCGCGCAGGGAACCGCGCCGTTGTCGGTGACCGTGAACGTCAGGTTCCCGTCGACGTGCAGCTCGACGTCGACGGGGTCGTGCGACCAGCCGAACGGCTCGGCCGCCACGATCCGCGCGATCGCCCCCGGCAGCGCGGGATCGGTCCTTCTGAGCCCGAAGTACATCCGCGGCCGCTGGCGCACTTCCTCCGCCTCCGTGGCGACGGCGACCCACCTGCCCGCGTACATCGATGCTGATTTCTCATCGGATGGCACGAAAAAGTACATTCCCCAGAAATCACCTCGTCACGCCCGCATCAGCCGGAGCATGCGTCACAGGAACCGGCCGAGCCAGCCACCCGCGACGGTGAGCAGCCGGGCGGTTTCCAAGCGGTACACCCGCTCCCGCCCGCGCATCGTGAAGGTGACGAGGCCGGCGTGTTCCAGCACGCGCAGATGCTGCGACGTGGTCGGCCAGGAGTGCTCGAACCGCTCCGCGATCGCCCCCGACGTCATCTCGCCGCCACGGGCACGGAGCACGACGAGGATCATCCGCCGCGACGGGTGCGCCAGGGCCTCGAAGACCGCGTCGAAGAAGCCCGCGGGAATCCGCGCCGGCGGTCGCTTCGGCCGGGAGGTGCCGGATGTGCCTGGAATCGGTGGGCAAGCGCTACGGGCCGCGGCAGCCGTGGGTCGTGCGCGATGTCAGCCTGGACGGCGGCGGGCAGGTCACCGTGGTAGGGCGGGGGGTTCCCAGCCAAAGACTGAGTTGACACCGACCATGGCGGCGCCGGGGGCGATTTTGCCGATCGTGGCGACTAGCGTGTCGCGCAGCGCGACCGCGGTCGGCGAGGTCCACGTCGTCATCATCCCGGCCTGCCGCGAGCGCTTGACGATCATCCGCGTCCGCGGCATCCGCACGGCCGAATACTGGCGCAAGGCCGCGGGCACGGCCCCGGCGGCACCGGCGGCGCCGGCCAGCAGGCGGGACAGCACGACAGCGTCTTCCAGCGCCTGGCACGCGCCCTGGCCGAGGTTCGGCGTCATCGGGTGCGCCGCGTCGCCGAGGAACGCGACGCGGCCGACGTGGAACGACGGCAGCGGCCGCGCCAGCACCGACACGTCGAGCCGCAGCACGTCGACGGGAGACACCGTCGCCAGCAGCGACGGGATGTCCGCGTGCCAGCCGCCGAACATCGTCTTGAGCTCCGCCAGCTGATCTCCGTCGCCACCACCGGGCGCCGCGGGCGCGGCCGCGTAGCAGTACACCCGCCCGCCGCGCAGCGGCATCACGCCGAAGACCGTGCCCCTCCCCCAGGTCTCCGACATCTCCGGTGCGGGCCCGTCCAGAGGCGGGGTCACGAAGCGCCATGTGGTGAACCCCGAGTACTTCAGTCCCGGGTGTTCGGGGAACAGGGCGGAACGTGACGGAGAGCGGATGCCGTCGGCCGCGACGATGAGGTCGGCCGCCACGTCGTCGCCCGCCGCGGTGACCACGTGCCCGTCCGCCGATACCGACTTCACCTCGGTCGACAGGGAGACCACGCCGTCTGGCAGGCGGGCGGCGAGCGCGTCGACCAGGTGCGCCCGTAGCAGCATGATGATGGGATCGCCGAAGCGATCGGCCAGCATGCGCCCGTTCGTGCTGCGCACGAGCCACCGCCCGTCGGGCCGCCTGATGCCCGGCTCCGGCGGGTCGGCCGGAGCCGTTTCCCCGGGCGAGGCCGGCTGCCCGACCGCGTACGCCCGCATCGCGTCACCAACGCCGAGCGCGTCGAGTGCCTTGAGCCCGTTCGGCCCCAGGCCGAGCCCGGCGCCCACCGGTTCGAGCGACGCCGCCCGCTCGAACGCCGTCACGTCCCATCCGGCCTCGTGCAGCCCCGCCGCGGCCGCCAGCCCGCCGATCCCCGCGCCGATCACGACCGCCCGCGGCCGCCCTCCAGAGTCCATGCGGCTCATTATCCGCGAGATCGCCCGCGGCGCCGGCGTGTCACCTCTTCCCAGCGGGTACTGGAACACGGCAGCATGGCGCTGACGCCCAACAACGGGAGGAAATCGCAGACATGCCGGATCCGTCAGTTCTCGGGATCGTGCTGGCCGGCGGGGCGGGAACCCGCCTCGCGCCACTGACCGACGACCGCGCGAAACCCGCGGTGCCGTTCGGCGGTGTGTTCCGTCTCATCGACTTCGCGCTGTCCAACCTGGCCCACAGCGAAATCCGCAAGATCGCCGTGCTCACCCAGTACAAGAGCCACAGCCTGGACCGGCACATCTCCCAGACCTGGCGGATGAGCTCGCTGCTCGGCAACTACGTGACGCCCGTCCCCGCCCAGCAGCGGCTCGGCCCGTACTGGTACACCGGCTCGGCCGACGCGATCTTCCAGTCGATGAACCTCATCAGGGACGAGGAGCCGGACTTGGTGGTGGTGGTCGGGGCCGACCACGTGTACCGGATGGACCTGCGGCAGATGATCGACCAGCACGTCGAGCACGGCGCCGCCGCGACCGTGGCCTCAATACCGGTCAGCCGCCAGGACGCGAAGGCGTTCGGCATCGTCGGCGTGGACAGCGACGGCCGGACGATCAGCCGGTTCCTGGAAAAGCCCGCCGACCCGCCGCCCCTGCCGGACAGCCCGGAGGAGTCATACGCGTCGATGGGCATCTACGTGTTCAGCACGGCGGCCCTCGTGGACGCGCTGCGCCGGGACGCCGCGGACGAGTCCAGCCGGCACGACATCGGCGGCAGCCTGATCCCGCTCATGGTGGGCGACGGCGCCGCCCAGGCCTACGACTTCCTGGAAACCGAGGTCCCCGGCGCGACCGGACGCGACCGGGGCTACTGGCGCGACGTCGGCACCATCGACGCGTACTTCGACGCGCACATGGACCTGCGCACCGTGGAGCCCATGTTCAACCTCTACAACGGGAAATGGCCGATCCTCACGTCGTTCCCGTCCCTGCCGCCGGCCAAGTTCGTGCACGACAGCGGGGACCGCGTCGGCCGGGCGATCGACAGCCTGGTCAGCAACGGCGTCATCGTCTCCGGCGGCCTGGTGCGCCAGTCGGTGCTGTCACCCGGGGTGCGCGTCAACAGCTGGTCCCGGGTCGAGCAGTCGGTGATCCTGCACAACGTGCAGATCGGCCGCCGCGCCGTCGTCCAGAACGCGATCATCGACAAGAACGTCATCGTGCCCGAGGGCGCCCAGGTGGGCGTCGACAAGGACCACGACCGGGAACGCGGGTTCGCCGTCTCGCCCGGCGGGATCACCGTGGTCGGCAAGGGCCAGACGGTGCCGCTATGAAAGCGATCTCCCTGTGAGAGTGGCCCTGCTTACCCGGGAGTACCCGCCCGAGGTCTACGGCGGCGCCGGCGTGCACGTGGAGTACCTGGCCCGCGCCCTCGACGGGCTCGTCGACGTCACGGTGCACTGCCAGGGCGCGCCCCGCGACACGGCGGTCGCGCACCAGTCGTGGGAACGGCTGAACGACCCGGTGCTGCGCGTGTTCTCCGCCGACCTGTCGATGGCGGATGCCGTCGCGGGCGCCGACGTCGTGCACTCCCACACCTGGTACGCCAACCTCGCCGGCCACCTGGCGTCTCTGCGCTACGGCATCCCGCACGTGGTCACCACGCACTCCCTGGAGCCGCTGCGGCCGTGGAAGGCCGAGCAGCTCGGCGGGGGTTACGCCCTGTCCTCGTGGGCCGAGCGGGTCGCCGTGACCTCCGCCGCCGCGGTGGTCGCGGTCTCCGACGGCATGGCGGCCGACATCCATGCCGCCTACCCCGAACTTCCCCCGGAACGTACCCGGGTTATCCGCAATGGCATCGACACCGCCGAGTACGCGCCCGACCCTGGCGTCGAAGTCTTGTCTAAGCACGGCGTTGACCCCGGCCAGCCGTACGTACTCTTCGTGGGGCGGATCACCCGGCAGAAAGGCGTCCCGGTCCTGCTGCGGGCGGCCGCCGCCATGGCCCCGTACGCGCAGCTGGTGCTGTGCGCGGGGGCGGCCGACACGCCGGAACTCGCGGCCGAGGTGTCGGAGCTCGTGGCGGGCCTCCAGGCGACGCGCGACGGCGTGATCTGGATTCCCGACATGCTGCCCAAGCCGGCGATCATCCAGCTGCTCACCCACGCGACGGTGTTCGCCTGCCCGTCGGTGTACGAGCCGCTGGGAATCGTGAACCTCGAGGCGATGGCCTGCGGCACGGCGGTCGTCGCGTCGCGGGTCGGCGGCATCCCGGAGGTCGTCGCCGACGGCGAGACGGGCCTGCTCGTCCCGCCCGACGACCCGGCCGCCCTGGCGGAGGCGGTCAACGCGCTGCTGGAGGACCCCGGCCGTGCGGCGGCGATGGGCCAGGCTGGGCGGACCCGGGCAGTGGCCGAGTTCAGCTGGCCGGCCGTCGCCGCCCAAACGGCGGCGCTGTACGCGGAGCTAGTCGGGCCTGTGCCTACAAGATTCTTACCGCGACCAGGCAGGCGTCGTCGCCGGTGTCGGAGGCGGCGCCGGCCAGGATGCGGGCCGCGTAGCTGTCGGCGTCCGGGCCGGCCGGGACCGCCGCGGCGGCGAACTCGGCGAGGGCGTCGCTGATCGAGCTGGCCCGGCGCTCGATCAGGCCGTCGGTGTACAGCAGGAGGGTGTCGCCCGGCTGCAGCTGGAGCTCGAGCTCCTCGAACGCGGCGTCCGGTTCCACGCCGAGCAGCATGCCCTCCGGCATCGGCTGCGCGGTGGCCACTCCACCCCGGACGAGCAGCGGCGGCAGGTGGCCGGCTCGCGCCCATCGGAGGTTACGGGTGGACGGGGTGTAACGGCAGCAGATGACGGTGCCGGTGACGCCGTCGGTGAACGCGCAGGCCGCGTAGTTGAGTTGCGTGAGCAGCTCGTGCGGGTCTTTCCCGGTCGCGGCGAGGCCGCGCATCGCGTTCCGGGACGCCACCATGCCGGTCACCGCCTCGATGCCGTGCCCGGCGATGTCGCCGACGACGATCAGGAGATCACCGCCCGGCAGGGGCAGGATGTCGTACCAGTCGCCGGCGACCAGGTACCCCGCCTCGGCCGGCCGGTACCGCACGGCGATGTCGACGCCCTCGGTGCCGGAGTGCCGCGAGCCCGACGGCATGATGGCGCGCTGCAGCCGGATGGCGAGCTCGTGTTCCTCGGCGGCGCGCTGTTCGCTGTCGGCCAGCTGAGTGCGCGTGGCCGCCAGGGCGACCTGCGTGTGATACAGCGCCGACACGTCCTGGAACGCGCCGCGCAGCGCCCGCAGGTTCCCGGATTCCAGCACCGGCTCGGCGAACACGCGGATCTGCCGGACGGCGCCGTCCTGCGGCCGGATGACGCGGAACACGGCGGCGGCCGGATCGCGCTGCCCGAGCAGCGACTGGCGGAAGCGCCGCACCAGCGGGCGGTCCTCGCCGACTACGTAGCTGTCGAGTTCGGATATCGGGATCGGCGCCGCGCGGGCGGGGTCGAGGCCGAAGACCCGGAACGCGGCGTTGGTCCACCGCGGCGCCTCCCCGGCGGAGAGGTCCTCTTCCCAGCCGCCGAGCTGGCCCATGCGCTGCACGTGATCCAGCAGTTCGGCGAGGCGGACATCCTCGATGCTGCGCCGCCGCCAGGTGAAGACCACGTAGTCGTCGTGCGGGGCGACGCGCAGGTCAGAGATTTCCGCGGCGTCACCCGCGCCGGTCAGGGATCCGGTCCGGGACGTACGCACCGGTCCCGTCACCTGCTGCGGCTGGCCGCTGGCGACGATCCGCGCGGCCCGTTCGAACAGTCCGCCCTCGGCGGTGCTCGCGGGGTAGGCCTCCAGCAGCGTCAGGCCTGCGATCTCCTTGGCCGCCCGGCCCGCCGGGTCGACATAACCCGGGCAAAGATGCTCAACCGCGAAATCGGCCGGCCTTCCGGCATCGTCGAACAACGGCCGCACGACGATCACGGATTCCGCGATCTCGTCGAGCAGCCCGAAAAACGTGGCCGCCAACCGCACCGCCTCCCGGACCCGCCGCATCCCTGTCGAGCTGTGTCCCGTCCAGCTGTTGTCCATCGATGTCCAGCTGTATGTGCAAGCACCGTACCACCTTGCCGAGGTAATTCCGCCGGAACGAGTTCAGGTGGTGATAATGAGCCGCCAGGGACGTTATGAATTAGCATTTTCTTTGAGTGCAGTTGCCCTGTCTGCAATTGCATTTGCTTTCCCGGTTAGTGCGTCTCGGGTAGCGGTGAACTGGTCAGGTACGTGGCGCTGATGTCCAGGTCCGGGTGCTCCTTGGCGCCGGTGGCGAGCCGGCGGGCAATGGTGCCCATCTGGATCCAGAGGGCGTGCTCCGGGCCGTTCGGGTCGTCCATCCGGTGCTGGCCGTCCTCCTGGTTCGCCCCGGGCATGGCCGCGAGCGCGCCGTCGGGTCCGTCCATCGCGGCGACGACCGCCTCCGCGTCGGCCAGCATCGTGATGACGATGCCCGCGCCAGCCGCCGCGTCGCGCGGACTGCCGGCTAGGTACGCTCCGTCATCGGCGAGCGGTGACGCCTTGTCCGCCGAGCGGTTCCAGGCGCGAACCGGGATTCCCGCGCGGGCGATATTCCGGGCGATCGGGAAGCCCATTGTCCCGCCGGCGCCGAGCACCGCGACCGTTTCCGTGCCCTTGCCGGCGTCTGTTGCTGCCATGCGCTTGGCCCCTGTTCTTGGTCGTCTTCTCCGTTACGTTGCTTTCTGTGCGTTACGATTCCCGCACTACCCCGATAGGCTCATGAAACTCCAGCTCAGGACCTTCTGATCCGCCGTTTACACGAGTATCTGGCGGGTAGCGCGAACCAACATGGCACCCAATCGCGAGTCGCTCCCGGCCGATTCGTGCTCAGCGGCCGGATTCACGCTGCCGCTGAACCTCGCTGGCCCAGGCACGGTCGAGTTCACTGTCCAGTTCCACGAGCGAGTCCGCGATCGCGCGCCACTGCGCACGGCGCCTTTCGCGACGGCGCTCGGCGAGGCTGCCGTAACGGGCCACGACCGCCGCGCCGCTGGCGACGGCCGCGATCAGGATGGCGTTGACCAGGCTGACATCCATGGGCGATCTCCGCTGCTGAGTCGTATGCTTCGCGTACCAGTACCGTGTCGGGTACCGCTACGTAAGCCGGCTACCCCGCGCATCAAAGGTAATCCTGTGACTCAGCCCACACTCTGGTCACGGGCTGGACCGTCCTGTCGGTCCTTGTGGTGTATTGTCGCTCGCGGAGTGATACACGGCCTGAGCTGGACCGAGGGGAGGTACGGCGTGGCTGGCCCGTCCGCCGCCCCCTGACGCCATGCCTTTCACATACCGAACGGATCTTTCTGCAGTCCGGGCCCTGGTTTTCAAGCGGGCCAGGGAAGCAGGGCTGCCGGACACCAGGATCACCGACCTCGTGCTCGCCGTCAGCGAGGTGGCCGCCAACACCCTTCGCCACACCCGGTCGCACGGCACCCTGTCGATCTGGCACGACGAGCGCGAGATCGTGTGCGAGATCCGCGACGAGGGCCTGATCGCCGATCCGCTCGCAGGCCAGCGCCGCCCCGCGCCGGACGCGACCGGCGGTCATGGACTGTGGCTGGTGCGCCAGGTGTGCGACCGCGTCGAGATCAAGTCCGACACCGCCGGGACGACCGTCCGGATGCATATGTCGCTGCGCTCATTACGAGGCGAGTACCGGGGGTCGTCGGGGTAATGATGTGGTAAAAATCCGGTGTGGACCTGCTCAGGACGTCCGTCACTACCACTGCCTCGGGTAGCGAGACTTATACGCTTGTCGAGCTTTCCGGCGAGGCTGACGTGACGAACAGCGACGCGCTGCGCGACCTGCTGGACGCGGAGGTCGCCAAGCAGCCGGGCTCGATGGTCATCGACCTGAGCGGGCTGCGGTTCATGGACTCCTCGGCGCTGCACGTGATCCTGCTGGCCAACCGGTCGCTGGACCGCCAGGGCGGCATCCTGTCACTCGCCGGGCCGCGCGAGCCGGTGGCGAAAATGCTCCGGCTGACCGCCGCCGACCAGCTCATCCCCGTCTACGGCAGCGTCGGCGAGGCAACCGCCGGATAGCCGCCGGTAACGGCTGTTCAAGGACATCCGTTTAGCCACGCAGATGCGTGGGCATAGACATTTCTAGTGGTGCCTACGACGCAGGCACGTTCCACGCCTTCATGGCGTGCGTGCTTGCGTGGCCACTTTTTCCGGCTTTTGCCAAACCGGTTCCCGGCCTTCAGCGGCGCGCGCCATGGTGACCCGCCGCAAATAGGAGGCTCGTCATGAAGATCGCACTTGTCGCACAGCGCACCACCCCTGAGCCCGCTCGCAGCCTTGCCGGCGGCACCGCCGGTGACCTCGCCGAGAGTCTTGCCGCCGCCCTGACCGCCAAGGGCCACCACGTCACCGTGCACGGGCAGGAAGCAGACCTTGACGACGCGCAGCTCCTCGCTCGCGTTGGCGACTTCGCCGGATCGCTGCGGGAGAGCTGGGAGCACGACCGCCCCGACGTGGTGCACGCGCTGCGCTGGACGAGCGGACTGGCCGCCCTGGCCGCGGCGCGCGACGCCGACGTGCCGGTGATCCAGTCCTTCGGCTCGCTCGCCGTCGCCGAGCGCCGCTCCCGCCTCGTCCCCGCCAGTATCGCCGCCCGGCGGGCCCGCATGGAGTCGGCGATCGGGCGTGGCGTCAGTGCCGTCATCGCCGGCTGCTCCAGTGAGCACGCCGACCTCGTCCAGATCGGCGTGCCGCGCAAGGCGCTCGCCTTCATCCCCGGCGGGGTGGACACCGCCGAGTTCACGCCGGAAGGCCCGGTCGCCCACCGCGGTCCCCGGCGCCGCCTCGTCAGCGTGACCGGCCCGGCCGGACTGGACGCCTATGACGAACTCGGCACCCTGCTGCGCGCCCTGGCCCGGGTGCCGGACGCGGAACTCGTCATCGCGGGCGGCCCACGGCACGACGACCTCGCCGACCACCCCGCGCACCGCAAGCTCGCGTCGCTCGCCCACATGCTGGGCGTGGCGGACCGCGTGGTGTTCGCCGGGAACATCGGGCGTCACGCGCTCCCCGCGCTGCTGCGCTCCGCCGACCTACTGGTCTCGACGTCGGAGTACGACCCGGCGGGCACGGCCGCGCTCGAGGCGATGGCCTGCGGCACCCCGGTGGTCGCGCTGGCGCGCGGCGGCGCCCTGGTGGACGCCGTGGTCGACGGCACGACCGGCATCCTGCTCAGCTCCGGCCGACCGGAGGCGCTGGCGCAGCCAATCAGGAAGCTGCTCGGCCACCCGATGATGCTAGAGGCCTTCAGCGTGGCGGCCAGCGACCGTGTCCAGTCCCGCTACAGCTGGAACCGCATCGCCGACGAGACGCTCGCGGTTTACGAGAGCACTGCCTGCGTCACTCCCCTGGCCGCCTGATCCGGGGTTTCGCCGAGGGCAGGCGGGGGCCGTCCCACCGGACGGCCCCCGCGCTGCTGCTCCGGGCACGACGATGCCGTCTGATGCCAAGATCATGGGTCGTTTCCGCCCGGACCCCGATTCACGGCACTTCATCCGCCCGAATTATCCCGAAATATCATCTTCAACAATGCTTTTCGGGATACCCCTGCAGGGGTATCCGTTTCATGATCGAGGGTCGTTGATGCCAAATACCGGCACCTCCGACCCATGATCATGGAAGTAGCCCCGGCCGACGCCAATCAGGACCTGGCGGGCGCCGGATATAGGGTGATTTAGCTGGGCAGGGAACCGAACCCCAGGCCGTTGAACGGGGCCCATGGCGTAAACGACCCATGAAACCCCGAACTACCCGTGTGACTGGGCCGAGCCCGGCCCCCGAGTCGCCGGCCCCCGAGTCGCCGGCCCCCGAGTCGCCAGCGCAGGAGTCGTCGGCGCCGGAGTCGCCGGCACCGGCTCGGCGCTGGCCAGGGCGTCGAGGTAGGCGGGGTCGGGGCGCATCGCGGCGGCGATGCGGAAGCACGGCAGCGCGTCGGCATGGCGGCTCTGGCGCTGCAGCGTCCGCCCCAGGCCGAACCACGCGTAGTCCTCCACCGGGTCCAGCTCCGTGACCGCGCGGAATTCCTCCTCGGCGCGGCGGAGCTGGGCCGAGTGGAAGTAGGCACGGGCGAGGAGAAGCCGGACGGAGACGTTGCGGGGCTCGGTTTCGGCGAGCGGCGCCAGGAGGCGGGCGGCTTCCGCCGGGTCCCCCGTGTCGAAGCTGATGCGGGCGCGCTCGTAGTCAGTCAGCTCGGCCATGCCGAACATGGTTCTCGTCCTCCCTGGATGGCTACCTTGATTGCTGCGTTAGCGCACGGTGTAACGTCTATTCTTCGGTGGCTATGCCTGGCGCCGACACCCGGCGGCGCGGCTAACTGTCACCCGCGCGCTAGCTACTCGTCAGGTTCCGGACGGCCGCACGTCACTGGCGCTCTCTACGGTGCGCTCATGGAAACCCCTTACGGAGAAATCCCTGAACGCTTCGTCAAGGACATGTCCGCGCAGGAGATGCACGACTACCTGAGGAAGCGCTACTCACGCCGCGGTGTCCTTAAGGGCGCCGGCGCCGTGGGCGCGATGGCGGCGGCCGGGCCGGTCTTCTGGCGCCGGTCTTTCACGGACTCCTCGGCCGCGGGCAGCCCGACCGGACCGCAGTGGATCGCCCTGGGCCCGGACCCGGCGACGGAGATGCACGTCTCCTGGTCGGCCGGCGCCTACGAGACCACGGCGAACGTGCCGCGGCCGACGGTGCGCTGGGGCCTGACCCGCGAGTACGGCCATCTCCTGGACGCCTCCAGCGACCTGGTGCCGACGCCGACGAACGCGCCGGCGAGCAACATCGACCTGACGGCCTACCAGCACGCGCTGCTGACCAGGCTCGAGCCGGACACGACTTACCACTACTCGGTGAGCAACGACGGCATCCACTGGGGCCCGGACACGACGTTCCGCACGGGCAAGGCGGGTGTGGTGGACTTCCGCTTCTGCGCCACCGGCGACGAGGACACCTACACCACGAGTTCCGAGCCCGTGATGCAGAGCATCTCGTCGTTCAACCCGGACTTCACGCTTGTGGCGGGCGACCTTTCGTACGCCTCGGACGACGGCACCTACAAGGGCGTCGGCGTCCCGCAGGCCTACACGCCGAGCGCGTGGGATCAGTACTTCGGCCTGCTCGGCCCGAACGCGGCGCAGTCGATCCCGTGGATGGTCGGCATGGGCAACCACGACGTCGAGCCGCTGACCGAGAACGGCTTCGCGGGCATCCTGGCCCGCTTCCCGCACCTGGGTGACACGAAGGCCGCCGAGGGCTCCGGCTCGAAGGTCGTGCAGAGCTTCACTTACGGCAACGTGGGGATCATCGGCCTGGACGACAGCGACGTGTCCGCGCTCGACACCGTGAACAACGGCTACACCGAGGGCAAGCAGACGTCCTGGCTGATCGAGCAGCTGAAGAAGTACCGCGCCCCCGGCTCGGGCGTGGACTTCATCGTGGTGTTCTTCCACCACTGCCCGTACTGCAGCGGCGGCCCGTGCTCGGATGGCGGTGACCGGTACGCCTGGCAGCCGATCTTCGACCGGTTCGACGTCGACGTGGTGATCAACGGGCACAACCACCTGTACGAGCGGATCTACCCGATGCGCGACAACGTGGTCCAGGCTTACGTCGGCCCGGGCGGGAAGATCGCGCCGGAGCTGCAGGGCACCACCTACATCTGCACCGGGGGCGGCGGCGCCGGCCTCGCGGCGACCGCGACGTCGGGCTGGTACGGCACGAGCGGCGGCGGCGACATGGCCACCACCGGCACCGGGGCGCCCCTGCTCGAGGTGTGGGGCGACGAGTCCCCCAGCGGCAGCAGCGGCGGCACGACTTCCGAGCCCGACCCGGTGACCGGCTGGTCGGCGTACCGCCGGGCGCAGTGGTGCCACCTGGTCATCGACGTCACGGCGCCGAAGGCGTGGGGCGGCCTGACCACCATGCAGATCCGGGCCATCGACCCGGCGCAGAACAGCGCGGGGATCACCTCGATCTCCGACTCGGCGGTCATGGACGACGTCACGCTGGTCCGCCGGTCGGTCACCGGCCCCTCGAACGGGCACGGCCACGGGCACCCGCTCGCCGCCGCCGGTCACCGCTGAAAATCTTTCCCCCATCACGACAGTGGTTTCTCGCGTCCCGCCGGCATCTCGCCCCCGGCGGGACGCAACGGGCCGTCCACCGCGGCGCGTCGAACTTGAGTCAGCAGAAGGCCCGTTTGGGTCAGGTGCGCAATCGAGCCAATCTGATTGGCTCAACGGCGCCAGCGCTCCAATCCCCTTTCGGCCCGGACCACTCCCCCATCACGTCCTAGCCCGGATTCCTACCAATCACGCCGCCAATCTGGACCTGTTTGCCGCTCCCGTCATTAGCAAGGGCGCGGCAGCTGAGGGGAAGCTACCCGCCCGCCAGGCGCAAGTGGAACCAGACGTGCTTGCGTCCGCCGCTGAAGTAGTACCCCCAGCTATTCGCGAGGGAGGCGACGAGTTGCATGCCCCGGCCGGACTCGGCGTCCTCGGCGGCGTGCCGGACGACGGGCACGCCGCGACTGGAGTCGCGTACCTCGACGGCGAGGCAGCAGCCGTACCGCTGGACGCGGACCGCCAGCTCGCCGGCGCCCGCCTGGCCGTGCAAGACGGCGTTAGCGGCGAGTTCCGTTACCAGCAGCCCGGCGACTTCCATGAGATCCTCTGGCATCCCCCAGCAGGCCAGCGCGGAAATCACGCGTCGCCGGGCAGCCGTCACCGACCCAGGCTCCGCACTGAGTCTGAGCCACCCCGCGATGTGGATGCGGGGGCTAGCGGAGGTAGCGATCGCATCCATACCGTGATCTTGCACGGATCGGCGTACGATCAGTAGTCGATAGGCCACTTATGGCAAACGGGGCGCGCGTCTGGCAACAGTGACGCGGGGGGAGACCGCGATGACCGATCACGTGAGCAACCCGATGGAGTACTTCGGCCAGCAGGTGCGGAAGTCACGCGTCGCGGCCGGGTGGACGATCAAGCAGTTCGGGACGCAGGTGGGCTACGACGCCGGGCAGATTTCGCGCATCGAGACGGGCAAGCGGCCGCCGACGGAGATGTTCGCGGAGATGTGCGACCAGGCGTTCCCCGATCGGGACGGCTGGTTCTCCGACTTCTACCAGCAGTCGCGCACGTGGATCGCGACGCCGCCGTGGTTCCGGTCCTGGGTGGAGATCGAACAGTACGCGAAGAGCCTGCGGGATTGGCAGCCGAGCATCTTGTCTGGGCTGCTGCAGACGGAGGACTACGCGCGCACGATCCTGAGCGTCAACCCGGGCGTGAGCGCGGAGCAGGTCGCCGAACGGGTCACGGCACGGATGGCACGGCAATCGCTCCTCACGCGGGACGAACCGCCGACGCTGTGGTTCCTGGTGGACGAGGCGGCGCTGCGGCGCCGTGTCGGGTCACCGGAGATCATGAGCGCGCAGCTGTCGCGGCTTATCGGGCTGGCGCGGCTGCCCAACATCACGATCCAGGTCGTTCCCGACATCGCGCACGCCGGCCTGCTGGGCGGCTTCGTCATCGCGGAGGCGGCCGCGTTCCTCGAGACGCCGGTGGGCGGGCAGGTCTTCGATGAACCTAAAACTCATACCGCGCTACTGAACCGTTTCGATACGATCCGCACAGAAGCCCTTCGCGGGACCGAGAGCATCAGCCTCATAGAACGGATTCGCGACAATGTTTGGCAACTGGCGTAAATCAAGCTATTCGGGCGACAGCGGCGGGAACTGCGTCGAACTCGGGCAGTCAGCGCACGGCGTCCTGGTCCGCGACACGAAGGACGGCGGCGCCTGCGTCCTCACCATCCCGACCGACTCCTGGCGCGCCTTCCTCCAGACAATCAAATAATTCGCCTTAACGCCCCAGGTGAATGGAAAACGATCCGCACGGTGACGCCGCGGCGGCATGGCACAGCGAGTACGAGCGGCAGGGGATCCCGTCGAGCCATCGGGACGAGCCGTCCGGCGTGGTGCGATGGGCGCTGGCGAATGTCCCGTTCCTGACGGACAAGGCCATAGCGGCGGCCGTGGACCTCGGCTGCGGCACGGGGCGGAACGCGATAGCGCTCGCGTCGCAGTGGCAGTCGTACGCGCAGGTCAAGCGGGTTGAGGCGATGGATTTCTCGCTAGCGGCGCTTGATGTCGCACAGGGAAGGCCGGGAGCGGCTAATCGCTGAGTTCTCTGACCTATTCGAGCTGCGAATGTCGTGGGTCAAGCAGCGGAATGGCCTGATGCACGGCAAGCCGTACCGGCGTGAAACCGCCGCGACGCTGTGGGCCGTCACGTAATCACGTCCCCCAGTACCCACACCGTCCTGCGGCGTGAACCGCTACACAACGACCTCGTTCTGCGAGAAACTGCGTATGATGATGCATTCCTTTCGCGCAAAGGACTGCCTCAGCACCCAGGCGGATCGCCATAGATCGAGGTCAAAATGATCTTCGACGCACTGGCCGCGAGCTCTCGCAGTCAGACGCTCACCGAGTCGACGGCATTTGTTGGGCGAAAGTCTGAACTCCACGCGCTCGCGAATCTGCTGGCCTCTTCGCGGCTGATCACGGTGGCTGGTCCCGGCGGTGTCGGCAAAACGCGACTGGCGCTGCGCGCCGCCGCCAATGCCGCCGACTGCTATCAGCATGGTGTCGTGCTCGTGCAACTAAGCGGTACCCGCGATCCAGAATTGCTACACCATACGGTCGGGCGGACGCTCGGCCTGGCCCAGCAGGGCGATGGTTCTCAACTGGACTCGATCATTAGCTATTTGTGCGAGCGGAAGCTGCTGCTGGCCCTGGACTCCTGCGAGCAAATGACGGATGCGTGCGCCCTGCTGGCCCTTACGCTCCTGCGGGAGGCGCCCGGCGTGACCATCCTGGCTACCAGCAGGCAGCCGCTGAGCCTGCCGGACGAGAGCATCCTCCAGCTCACGCCGCTGCTCACGGGCGACGCCGTCGACCTGTTCGCGCGGCGAGCCGCCAGCTCAGTCCCGGGCTTCGAGATCACCGCGGAGAACAGGCGTGACGTAATCGGAGTCTGTCGGCGGCTCAGCGGGTTCCCGCTTGGAATCGAGCTCGCCGCGGCGTGCCTGCACACGATGGATCTGGGACAGCTGGCCGGTTCGCTGGGCGACCAGAGCCGCCGTGCGCCGGGCGGCACCATCGGCTGGGTCTACAAGATGTGCACGCCAGCACAACAGGCGCTGTGGGCACGGCTGTCGGTGTTCGCGGGCCCGGTTACCGTTGCCGCGGCGGTGGATGCCTGCGCGGGCGGGGTTCTGCCCGCTGACGCCATCCCTGGCACGCTCGCCAGCCTGGCGGCGAAGACGGTGCTGAGCCAAACCGGAGACAGGGCGCCGTCGTACCTGATGGCGAACGCCCTGCGGGACCACGGTGCCGCGCGACTTGCCGAAACTGGCGCCACGGAGGAAGTCCGCCTCCGCTTCCTCCAGCACTACCTGCGCCTGGCCGAGAAGTTCGACGCCGACCCGCTGACGGGACAACTCACGCGGTACCGGGCGCTGCGTGAGCAGCACGACAACATCCGGGCGGCGATCTGCTACGGATTCGAGATGCCGGGTCAGGAAGGCCCGGCGGCCCGCCTGGCCGGAAAGCTGTACTGGTACTGGAACATATCGGGGCTGATCAGGGAGGGCCTGCACTGGGTCCCAAAGGCCCTGGAGCAGTTCCCCGACCCGTCCACGGAACGGGCGGGCGCGCTGCTACTCCGGGGCCTGGCGACGGCGGTACGGAGTGGCCGGGCGGACGACGGCGTGGCGGACTGCGAGGCGGGCCTGGCCATGGCCAGGAACCTGGGCAACGGGCAACTGTACGCGCGCGGCTACTTCTACTACTGCCAGGCACTGGCCGCGACGAGGCGATTCAACGAGGCGTCGGCGGCCTGGCAGCGGGCGATGAGCTTGCTGAACGCGGCGGGCGACACCAAGACCGCCGACATCCTGTACATGTACCTGGCGCAACTGGGGCTGATGCAAGGGGACCTGAACCAGTGCCTGATAGCCAGCGGGGAGGGGCAGCGTCGGATGCCAACGGCCAGCGGAGAGCGCTGGTGCAGCAGTCACTTGTACGTGATGGCGGGGATCGCCCAGTTCCTGAAGGGCGAGACCGAGCGCGGGTCGATCGCGCTGCGCAAGGCCCTAACCATGCGCGAGGAACTCGGGGACCTGATCGGAATCACCTACTGCCTGAACGCGCTGGGGTACGCGGCGGCGGGCCAGGCCCGGTTCCGGCGGGCCGCCTGGCTGCAAGGCGTCTCGGCCGCGCTCTGGCACCGGCTCGGCACCATCCCGTTCCCGGGGGCCCCGGCACTCGGCCAGGCCGTCGGCAAGGCGGCGACGCGAACGCGCGAGGCCCTGGGTGATGAGGCGTACGAGGAGTTGTTTTGCGAGGGAGGACGGCTGGCTCTAAATGAGGCCACCCGGCTGGCCGTCGCCGATGCTGACGAACTGCCAGCGGACTGCCAGCGGAATTGCCGGTGAAGGCACGCAGAGAGCTTGCGTTCGTTCGGCAAGCCCTCGAACCCCTGCGGTCACCCGGAGGATCGCCGACACCTTCAGTCTCCGTCACCCTCGTACTCCAAGCCGGGGAGACCGCCGCAAGCTGCCCGATTTCGTTGGCTCGTTCTACCAGGGCTACGCTGAGCGGCCCTTGCCCGCTCCCCTGGACCTGGCGCGGCAGGTGGTGTTCGGCGCCGTCGACTACGCGCGCGGACTCGGGTTCGAGCCGCACGCGGACTTCGCGAAGTGTGCCGCGCACCTGGGCGAAGCTAGCTGGGACGGCTCATGCGACATCACCTTCGGGCGTGCGGGAAAACCGACTTATCTCCAAGAGCCGCACGATAACGCGATCGGGATAATGTCCACGCTGCGCGAGAACGTCGGCGACGGCAACTTCGAGTACCTGCAGGTAATGCGCTAGAACCGCCAAAGGGCGGACCCGCCCGGCCTGCCCGAACTCGGTTCCTGCCCGACCATCACTCCATCGGGAACTGGATTGCCTGATCATCGATCTCTACGCCGATCCGGGCAAGGCCGACCACGTACCGGCCGCGCCCGCCCGGACCGCCCTGGAACTGCGTGAGGCGGCGGGCCTGGCCGCGCTCGACGAGGAATAGAACCGCGTGACCGCGGCTCAGCTGAGCTTGGTCACCGCCGACTCCCCCAGCTGCTTGCCCGACGCGTCGTAGGCTTCCACCGCGAAATACGGTCCGGTGCTGTTCGCGATGATCATCGTCTCGAAGCCGTTGCGCGGCTGCGTCGATACGGTGGCGAGGCTGGCGGCGTTCTTGCCGGCGAGGACCTTCCAGGTGTCCACCTCGGTCGCCCCGTTCCAGCTCACGTACACGGCCGTGCCTTGTGCCGGGTTGGCCTGCAGTGCCACGGCGGGCTTGTCCGTCGGGTATCCGGCCCAGTTCCCGGCGAACGCCCGGTAGGACTGGTCGCCGTTGGGGAGCTCCCCGTTCATGCTCACCGTGCCGTCGGCGGCGAACTCGGTGTAGTACGGCTCGGAGCCCCAGCCGACCATCGCCCCGCCGCCCGGCAGCACCTGCATGCTGCCTTGGTTATCGGCCAGCAGCTGGGCTGGGCTGGTGAACGCCTGCTGCAGCTTCGCGGTCATCTTCGTGAGGTCGAGCTTCAGGATTATGCCCCGCGACTGCGGCTCCATCTGCGGCGACGCCCCGTCGTCGAAGAGCGAGATCACGCCGGTGCCGACCGAGCGGGCGTGGTGCTGGTAGTAAAACCGCGTGCCGGGACCCATCGCGAAGCTGGAGTTCTTCCCGCCCAGCCGCCACTTGACCTGGCCGTCCCGCCGGCCGATCTTGTAGATGGCCGAGGTGTTGCGGGAGGAGACGATCAGGTCGCCGTCCCAGGCCACGTCGATCGCGTTGATGTGGAAGTAGTCGTAGGGATTCTCGGTGGTCCCGATGCCCTTGGTGGGCCCGACCAGCGACTCGGTGAGCGGCACGTGATCCAGGCTGTCCCACTGGAAGATGACGTCGCCGGTCGCGATGTCGATCTCCTGGACCACGCCCGACGCGACGATGGCGCTCTTCTTGCCGCCGACGGACGACATGTCGGCCTTGTGCAGCGCGTAGGCGTCGACCAGTGCCGTGCCCTGACTCGTGAGGTTGAACTCGTGCATGTCGGCCATCAGGCCGTTACCGGCCTTGACCTCGGCGATCTGCGTGTACGTGGTGTCCGCGATGTAGCAGTTGCCGGTCCCGTACGTGGCACCCGTCTCCCCGTGCCACCAGGTGAGCACTGGCTTGCCCTTGTAGCTCTGCACGTTGAAGTCGAGGACCTGGTACTGGCTGATGGGGCTGAACCACGCGATGTCCCCGGCCCGCTCGGCGATGATCAGCCCGCGCTGGCCGAACGACGGCGGACCCGTGTACGGCTTGTTGGCCAGGAAGACATACGGCGGCACGCCCGCCGGCGTGCTCAGCACGTCGGCCGTGAGAACTGGCGGCTGCAGATCCGGCCTGCTCACGAACGCGGAGATGTCACCGGCCGGGGTCGCCGAAGCCGACGTCGCGGCCGCCTTTTCCGCCGCCTCCGCCGCCGCCACGGTGCCCCGGTCGTCGTGCCGGGCCCACTTGTACCCAATGGCGCCCGCGCCGGCCAGCGCGGCGAGCCCGACGACGGCGCCGCCGCCCGCGATCAGGTTCCTGCGCGACACGTTCTTGCGGTCCCCGGCGGAGGCCGGTGCCTTCTCGCTGGTCATGTTCTGCTGCGCCAATGGGGGCTCCTTAGTTGTTCAACCGGCGCGCCCACGCTATACGTGAAATTAAGAACTTCTTAAGTTTTTAAACGAACGTACAGGGAAGTCTCAGATTCGGCTAATAAGAATTTATATTCGAGTCAGCTGCCTCATACTCCGAGCATGAGCCGCAGCAAATAACCCGTGTCGGATGAAGCGGTCGTGACCGCTCCGCGACACGCTTGACGACATGCGTCTAGTGACAGCGCGTCTAGCGGCAGCGCGGCGGGTGGCGGTCCAGGGAGGGGTCGTATCCGCGGCGATACTCGTGGCGGCCGCCTGCGGGTCCAACGGCACGTCACCAGGAAGCGCGGGATCGACCGCCCATCAGGCCACCGCGGCGGCATCGTCCTCGCCCTCGCCCGCCCCGACGCTGAGTATCTGCCAGGATGTGGACTCGCTCCGCACCACCCTGGCGACGCTCACGCCCATCAAGGGCGCCGCCCTGCCCACCTCGGCCACGTTGCAGAACGCCGTGCGTGACATCCGGTCCGACCTGTCCGGGCTGAGCAGCCGCGCCGAGTGGCGGACGCAGATCGACAACGTGCGGGCGGCCGCCGACACCATGCAGACCGCGGCCGATAACCTCGCCGCGTCGCCCGGCGCCCGGGGCGTGCCAGCCCAGGTCCGCACCGCGGTGGCAGGCGTCACCGACTCGATACGCCGGCTGATCATCGCCGTGGGGAGCCGTTGCCCGTCACCCAGCCCCGCGCCCAGTTCCTGAACTGGCTGCTCCTTCGCCCGAGGTCGTGCTAGCGGCCGGGCTCGGGCTGACGCTCGGGCTGGGCGAGGTCACGGGGCTGGGGCTCGCGCTGGGGGTGGCGGCCGGACTAGCGCTGGGGGTGCTCGCCGGGGTACTCCCGCCCCCGTTGCCATTCCCGTTCCCGTCGCCACCGGCGTTGCCGCCACCGCCGCTGCCGCCGCCGTCGCGGTGCTTTTTGGCCTGACCAGGCGGGACTTGCTGCTGCCCGGCGGGCCCCTGGGTGGCCAGGCCGGCTCCCGGCCCAGAAGCGGCGCCCGTGTTCGTGTTCTCTCGCGAGAGCGCCGGTCCCGTGGCCGACGTCGCCGGGCTCTTGGCATCGCCCGGCGTGCTGCTCCCCGGCTGCGAGCCGCCGTTGGCCAGCAGCGCCACGCCTACCCCGATGATCACCGCGACGGCCGCGCCGGCCGCCACGGCCGGCGCGAACCACCGCCGCCGCGGGCCGGGCTCACCGCCAGGCACCCGGGTCCGTGCCGTCCCGCCCGACCCGTTATCCCACACGTTCCTGGTCGCTCCCCCGGCGACCGCCGTCTGTCCCGCGATGGCGGTCGGGGCGACCCCCAGCTGCGGATCGCTGGCCGGCGGTGGCATCGCCGCCGTGGCGCCACCGGGCGACAGTTCCCGCAGCAGGTCCACCGCCGCGGGACGGCGCTTGGGGTCCTTGGCCAGCGCGGCCTGCACCAGGCGCGTCAGCTGCGGCGGGACCCCGGAAATGTCTGGCCGGTCGTTGAGGATGCGCTGCAAGATCGCGACCGTCGGCCCGGTGCCGAAAGGCGGCTGGCCGCTCGCCGCGAACGCCACGATCAGCGCCCAGGTGAAGATGTCGGCTTCCCGGCCCGCGTGCCCCGTCACCTGCTCGGGCGCCATGTAGCCGGGCGAGCCGATCGCCATCCCGGTCCTGGTGATCGAGACCGAGTCCGCGACCTGCGCGATCCCGAAGTCGATCACCATCGGCCCCCTGCCGGTCAGCAGGACGTTCGACGGCTTGAGGTCGCGGTGCGTCACTCCGGCCGCGTGGATCGCGGCCAGCGCCTCGGCCAGGGCGCCCGCGAAGCGGATGGTGGCCTGCGGATGCAGCGGGCCCTGGGCCCGCACGTGCTCGTCGAGTGACGGGCCGTCGGCGAACTCGGTCACGAGAAACGGCATCGCGGAGTCCGTGTCCGCGTCGAGCACCTGGACGGTGTACCGGTTCCGCACGCGCCTCATCGCGGCGACCTCGCGCTGGAAGCGCGCCCGGAACTCACCGTCGTCGGCGTACTCGGGCCGCAGGACCTTGACCGCGACCTGCCTCCCGTCGCCGGCCTGCGCGAGGTAGACGACCCCCATCCCGCCCGAGCCGAGCCGGGCTGTCAGCTGGTAACGCCCGATCTGTGCCGGGTCTCCCTGCTGGAGCGGCTTCGGCGCCACAACGGTCCTCCTTGCCTGTCGCCTGGAACCAACCCCTCAGGGTAGACGACTTCCGCCCCCGCGGCCTGTCAAACGTCGCGGCGTGGGTAAGGTCAGCTCATGGCTTTCCCCGATCAGGATCACGCGCGGGTGAGCCGGCCGGAACCCGGTAGCGCGCACCACGAGCCTTCCGCGTCAGCCCAGCCCGCCCAGTCCCCCCAGCCGCCCGCTCCGGCAGGGCGTTCCGGCGGGACCGGGGGCAACGAGCGACTGACCGCCGTGACCGGGTCGGTGCTGCTGATCATGCTGGTCGTCGAGTGCGTGACGCTCCTGCGGCTCGGCAGCCTTATATCCCTGCACATCTTCCTCGGCATGATGCTGCTCGGCCCGGTCACCCTCAAAGTGGCCTCGGTCAGTTACCGTTTCGTCCGCTATTACGCCGGCAGCGCGCCGTACCGGCGCAAGGGGCCGCCCGAGCCGCTGCTGCGGCTGACCGGCGTGCTCATCGTGGCATCGACGGTGGTCCTGTTCGCCTCCGGGATCATGCTCACCCTCACCGGCGACAAGGCATGGCTGATCGCGCACCAGATGTCATTCGTCGCGTGGGCCTGCCTGATGATCGTCCACCTGCTCACCTACGCGGGGCGCCTGCCCAGGCTGCTGGCCGCCGAGGCCCGCGGCATCGCGAGCCCGGACAGCGGCGAGGGTCACGCCCGCGAGGCGATGCGGGCCCTCGGCGGCCGGGGCATCCGGCTGGCCCTGCTGAGCGCCTCCCTGCTCGCGGGCCTGCTGATCGCCCTGCTCACCTGGCACACCATGGGCGGCTGGACGCTTGGCTAGGGCCAGCTAGGGCCGATCGCGAATGTGCGGCCTAAGCCCGGGTACGTGAGAGTTTGCGAGTGCCCACAACACGACATATCGTAAATCGTCTGACTCGGGAAGGGCACCGCAGAAGGGTCTTAGGGTCATGGTTGCCTTCATCCTCGTGCTGCTGATCGTCGGGTTCGTCGTCGGCGCGATCGCGCGCCTGCTCATGCCCGGCCGTGACCCCCTCGGCATCATCGGCACCATCCTGCTCGGCGTCGCCGGCTCGTTCGTCGGCGGATTCCTGCAGAACGTGATCGAGTACCACTCGCTTAGCGTCCACCACTTCCACGCCGTCGGCCTCATCGGGTCGATCATCGGCGCCTGGGTCCTGCTGCTCCTGCTGCGCCTGACCGGGCTGGAGCCCGGACGCCGCCGCTACTAACGGCCGCCTGCGGCCCGTCCCGTCCGCGAGGACATCTCCGCGGAGCAGCTCGGCGACATCTATGACCGGGTCACCACCGTGATCCGCCAAGCTGGCCTGGCGGTACCCGCTCAACGCTGACCCGGTCGGCCCTGGGCCGGTCAGCCCTGCGGGGCGGGCCGGCGTATCCGGGCGGCGGCTAGGTCGCGCAGGCTGACCACGCCCCGGACCTCGCGGCCTTCGAGCACCGGGAGGTGCCGGAAGCCGTGCAGGAGCATGATCTGCGCGGCGTCCTCGACCGTGGTGTCCGGGCCGGCGTGCTCCGGGTCCCTCGTCATCCACGCGGACACCGGGGAGTTCATCAGGTCGATGCCGGACGCCGCGGCGCGCAGCACATCCCGCTCGGTGAGAATTCCGGTCAGGAAACGGCCCTGCATGACCAGGGCCGATCCGACCTTCTGCCGGATCATGGCCGCGGCGGCGTCCGCCAGCGGATCGTCGAGGCCGACCGCGACCACGCGGGCGGTCATCACGTCCCCGACGATCAGGACGGGGCGAGTGCGGTCAGCCACTTTCGCCTACCTCGTCGAGTTCCGGGTCCACGTGCGGCGCGGACGGGCCGGACATTTCCTCCGACAGCATCCGCCACAGCGACCCGGTCCACGCGGAGAGCTGCGGCCACCGCATCCAGAACAGCTGCAGGGTGGTCTCGTCGAATTCCATGTGCGCCCGCTCAGCGGAGATCGCATCGGTGAAGTCCTCGAACTGATGCATGAGTTCGAGGAAGCGGTCTGCGTTAGCTTCCATGTGATCACCTCCGGGCTGGCGGCGGAACGCGAACCGACGGCAGCACCCAAGACGGCTGACTGCGCCGAGTGCGGGAGCTATACCCCGTTCGAGCGCGGCCGAAAAGCGGAACCGCCCGGCGATGGGCCGGGCGGTTCCGCCGGACGCATCGCCGGCTGGCCGGCTACGCGGGATCGCGCTCGATCGGGCAGGTCATACAGCGCGGGCCGCCGCGTCCCCGCCCGAGTTCCCCGCCGGGCACCGGCAGGACCTCGATGCCGTGTTTCTCCAGCATCGTGTTCGTGCCGACGTTGCGCTCGTAGCCGACGACCACCCCGGGCGCGAGCGCGAGGTAGTTGTTGCCGTCCGCCCACTGTTCCCGTTGCGCGGCCCTGAGGTCCTCGTCGGTGGTCAGCACGGTGACCTCGTCGACGGCGAGCGCCTCGGCGATGGCGTCCCACAGGTTCTCGTTGCGCCGGACGGCGAGCGTGCCGTTCGGCTTCCCCTCCGGGCTCGGCGTGACCGTCCAGGACCGCAGGTTCCGGTCGAGGTAGGGGTAGACCACGAACGTCCCCCGGTCGATCATCGTCATGACCGTGTCCAGGTGCATCATGGCGTGCGACTTCGGGAACTCGACGGCGATCACCGCCGCGGCGTGCCCGCCGGCGAACAGGGCCTGCGACAAGATCTCCACCGCCATCGGGGTGGTCCGCTCCCCCATCCCGATCAGCACCGCACCGCCGCCCAGGACGTGCACGTCGCCGCCCTCGACGCTCGCGGGCAGGTGAGTCGCGTCGTCGTCCCCCAGGTACCGCGCGAACGCCTCTTCCGCGAACAGCGGGTGGTACCGGTAGATCGCCCGGATGTGCAATGTCTCCCGCCGGCGGGCGGGCATCGCCATCGGGTTGACCGAAACCCCGCCGTACACCCAGCAGGAGTTGTCGCGCGCGAACAGGTGGTTGGGCAGCGGCGGCAGCACGAAGTCGTCGGCGTGCAGCATGTCCCACTTCAGGCTCCGGGCCCGCAGCGGGTGCAGGTCCGCCTTCAGCACCCCGCCGACCAGGTACTCGGCGAGCCGCTCGCTGTCCAGGCCCTCGGCCAGCGAGCGGAACGGCCGCACGAGCGACGGGCCGAGCTGTTCCGGTGTGCACAGCCGGTCCAGCACGAACTCACGCCCGGCCGGCACCTCCAGGGTCTGCGCCAGCAGTTCGCCGAAGTAGTGCACGCGCACGCCCCGGTCCCGCAGCGTGCCCGCGAAGACGTCGTGTTCCTCCCCGGCCCGCGACGCCCACAGCACGTCGTCGAACAGGAGCCCCTGCATGTTCTGCGGCGTGAGCCGCGAGAGCTCCAGCCCAGGCCGGTGGATGATGGCCTGCCGCAGCGGCCCGGCTTCGGAATGCACGCCCAACGCCATGAGCTGATCCTCTCAGACCAGGCGCAGGTCGGGCTTGGTGGTCTCCTCCGACGGCATGGCCCCGCCGGGCAGGACGGTCGGGACGAGGCCGAAGAGGTGGCTGTTCAGCTCGGCGAGCCGGATGGCGAGGTCGGCGGCGATCTGCGCCGGGGTGATGCCGTCGCCGCGCAGGGCGCGCAGGACCTTGGCCAGGAGCTGGGAGGTCTCGCGCCGGATGCCGCCGGGCTCGCCGGTGCGGTAGCCCAGGCGGGACAGGTTGACGCAGGCCGTGCGGTAGCCCCACGCGGTGAGCAGGGTGAGCTCGTGCAGGCGGTGGGTCAGCGCCATCGCGGAGACGTCCCACTCCTGCTTGGCGGCGAGGATCTGGTCCGTCGTGGCGTTGGACAGGCGGGCGGCGATCACGCTCGCGGCGGGCATGAGGAAGGCGGCGGCGAACCGGTTCGCCTCCTGCTCGGCGTCGGGTCCGTGCGGGACTCGGTGCTCGGTGTGCAGGACCAGATGGCCGAGTTCGTGCGCGGCGTCGAAGCGGCCGCGCTCACCGGACTTCATCGTGTTCAGGAAGCAGAACGGCGTGCCGTGCCAGTACAGCGAGAACGCGTCGACCTCGGCGCACTCCTCGGCCAGGGAGAACACGCGGACGCCGCGCGATTCCAGCAGGTGGATCATGTTGGCGACCGGGGTCAGGCCCAGTCCCCAGCGGGCGCGGACGACCTCGGCGGCGGTCTCCGCGTCGAGCTTGGGCAGGGACGGGACGTCGGGGGCGGGCAGGTGGAACCGCTCCTCGATCCAGTCGTTGATGAGGAACGCGATCCGGCCCGCGCTGCAGGCGCTGTCCCGCTGGCTCGCCGTCATCTTGCTCAGCGCGCGGAAGCTCGCCGCGTCCGGCGGGATCTCGTCGATCTCCGGCGCCTCGAGGAACGCGGCCGGCACGCTGAGGGCACGGGCGAGGGCGCGGAGGGTCTGCGGGCTGGGACGCTGCCGTCCGCTCTCGTACGCCGACAGGCTCCGCGTCGTCACGCCCACGTCGGCCGCCAGCCTGACCATGGTCAGTCCCCGGCGCTTGCGCGCCAGCGCCAGCCGTGAGGGGGTGAGCGTCATGCGTTCCTCGTGTTTCGCGACGCCGTGTCAGCGCTGTCCGACAGCCACGGCGATGCCTTGCGCCCGGCCCCGTCCGGCGGCGTCCGGCCTGGTCAGGTCGATGGCCGGCAGGATGATCCGCTCGCGCCACGCGCCGACGAAGCCCGTGGCGGAGATGGCGCTGGCCAGGGACAGCTCGGCGCGGATCTCCGTCTCGCCGGCGTTGTACAGGAGCAGCCAGGTCCCCAGCGCCGGCTCCGGCGTCCCGTCGTCCGACGGTGCCGGCCAGTTGAACAGGCCCGCGAAGTCGAAGGCGAGCTGGATGTTCGCCTCGACCGCCTTCACCGTCTCGGTGCCCTTCGCGTACCGGGTGGTCGGGTTGGCGTTCAGCACGCCGGTGGCCGCGTCCCCGGCGGTCGCGACGATGGCGTGCGTCCGGCCCGGGCTGATGGTCCGCGGCATGAGCCGCGGGTTGTCCTGCGACCAGCCGCGCGGGAGCAGGCGCAGGCGGAGCAGTTCGTTGGTCTTCGCCCAGCGTGCCAGGCCGGGCATGATGGGCGGCGCGGACGGGCTCCAGGTCCGCGCTTCCGCGTCCGCGCCGCGGAGGGCGTAGTCGAGGTCCTCAGGGGTGAGGCCGAGTTCCTCCAGCCGGCTGATCCCGGCCGCGTCCGCGTACTCCAGTGGCTGCATGCGCACCTCCGGAAGGTCGTCTTCCTGAAATCATCCCTCAGATGAGGACGGAAAACAAGAAGACACGCCAGACAGGGTGGCACGGCGGGTGTTCGGCTCCCCCGGCGCCAGCCTGAGGCAATTATATAATCGCTTAATGACCGAAGAGCCGCTAAGCGCCGGTGATGTCCGGTCAATTGTACGTATTGGCGACAAGGTCCACCGCCCTGTCCACTGGTGGACGCCAGCCGTTCATGACCTGCTCAACTACCTGGCGGCGGCTGGCCTTCCGTATTCTCCCCGGGTATTGGGCTTCGATTCGGCGGGCCGGGAAGTCCTGGACTACATCGACGGCGAGTCCGGGCGGGACGGGTGGGCGAAGATAACCGGCGACGCGGGCCTGCGGAAGTTCGCCCGGTTGCTGCGCTCCTACCACGACGCCGTCGCCGGCTACCGTCCCGCCGCCCGCCTGGAGTGGGTGACCGGCGCCACGTCCGTCGCGCCGGGCGAGATTATCTGCCACGGCGATTTCGGCCCGTGGAATATCGTCTGGCGCGGGGCCGATCCGGTCGCGCTGATCGACTGGGATATCGCGCATCCGGCCTTGCCGGAAGACGACATTCTTTACGCGCTCGAATATTGCGCTCCGTTCCGGGACGATGAAATGACGATCGCCTGGCACCATTTCCCGGAAGTGCCCGACCGGCGCCGGCGCATCGAGGTCTTTCTCGAGGCCTACGGAACCGGCCCCATCGCCGACATCACCGCCAAGGTGGCGCGCCTGCAGCGGACGGTCGGCGAACGCGAGGCGTATCTCGCGCGGCGCGGCGTGCAGCCGCAGGCGGACTGGGTCGCGAACGGCGACCTCGACGCGGTGGAGCGGCGGGCACGCTGGACCGAGCGCAACCCGCACCTGTTCGAGCCGACAGGCCGGCGGGCTGGCGGGGCGGAGCACTGAGCCGTCCGCCCTGCCCCTCCGCCGGCTTGTTTGCGCAAAAGAGCAGCCTATAGCGGGCTCGAATGCGCGTCTGAGCTTCCTGCCCGGCCTGCTCAGAAGCGCATTCGGACATGCCGGGAGTTGCCCCAGCCTGGCGCAAGTCGAAGGCCCAAGTGAAGCGCTCGCTCGCGAGCGACGGACGGTCTAACGTGCTGGGATGCGCATTTGATCACGCTCCTCAACCTGCTCAAATACGCATTCGAACTTGCTATAGCCGGCTCAAATACGCATTCGGGCCGGCGGGCGGGTGCGGCAGGCGGGGG
>Ga0210389_10000036_pt1 | contig 123056 bp, 115 predicted proteins | sample IncBWH28OmetaG_FD_160127 | JGI IMG/M metagenome (GOLD analysis project Ga0210389, IMG submission 160127) | Forest soil microbial communities from Barre Woods Harvard Forest LTER site, Petersham, Massachusetts, United States - Inc-BW-H-28-O ...
TATGTCGCCAGAACAGCTCGAAGGGCGAACTGTGACAGGTCACTCGGACTTGTTTTCCCTGGGTGTTAGCCTATTTCAATTGTTAACCGGCCAGCTTCCGTTCACCGCTGATTCGATGACCGGCCTGATGCAGCAGATCGCCGAAGCGCCCCATCCGCCGCTGCGAGCATTCCGACCGGACCTGCCCGCCTGCGTCGAGAGCGTCATCGATCGAGCACTGGCCAAGAATCCTGAAGCACGGTACGACTCCGGCGCCCAGATGGCGGCAGCCCTTGATGACTGTTTGTCAAAGATGCCGGGCGGATCGCCATGACTGGATTTAACCGCATGATACGAAAAGCGACAACGAGCTCATGAGTCTGAAGGGGAAAATCTCCAGCGTGGCATTGACGGACACAGGCAAGGTCCGCGAGCACAACGAGGACATGATCGGCAGCGAGGCCGACATCGGCCTGTTCGTGCTCGCCGATGGCATGGGCGGCTACAACGCCGGTGAAGTCGCGAGCGGCATCGCCGTGAAGACCATCATCAATTTGGTTCGGGACGCATTCGTGCGCGAGGACCTGACGGTGCGCGATCCGGAGTCAGGATTGACCCGGCCCAGCATCATCTTGCGTGACGCCATTCACAGAGCCAACAAAATCATCTACCACACCTCCAAGACGCAGCCGCAGTGTGAGGGGATGGGTACGACGGTGGTCGCCTGTCTTTTCCACGACAACAAGGTCTCGATAGCCCACGTCGGCGATTCCCGCGCTTATCGGCTACGGGACAACCGGTTCGAGCAAATGACTCTGGATCATTCGCTGCTGCAGGAGCTGGTCGACCGGGGGTTCTATTCCCAGCAGGAGGCGCAGCGGGCCACCAACAAGAATTATGTTACACGGGCCCTCGGGGTGGAGCAGAATGTCGAAGTCGAAATCCATGAGCAGCCGGCACAGAAAAGTGACTACTACGTACTGTGTTCGGATGGCCTTTCTGACATGATCGAGGACGAGGACATTCACTTAACAATCAGCACCTTTAGTGCTAATCTTGATACGGTTGCTAAGCAGCTGATACAGCTGTCGAACGATAACGGCGGCCGGGATAATGTCTCTGTGATTATGGCGCACGTCGAGGAGCCGTTCCCGGCGCACCGGCGTATATTTGACAAAATCTTGGGATGGTTCGGCTAGGAGTCTGAATGGCACGCCTGATGCTCAGCTTGGATGGCAACGTCCTCGCGGAATACAACATGAACAAAGAGCGCTACACCATTGGGCGCCTCCCGGATAACGATATCCGTATCGACAATCCGGCCGTGAGCGGTCACCACTCGCTCATCATCAATATCCTGAACGACTCGTTCCTCGAAGATTTGAACAGCACCAACGGCACCTACGTCAATGGCAAGCTGATCAAGAAACATGCGATGCAGCACGGGGATGTCATCACCGTCGGCCATCACCAATTGCGCTTCGTCGACAGCCAGGATGGCGATGTCGAGCAGGACGAGTTTGAAAAGACCATGGTCATCACGCCCAGCTCCCAGGGCGAGGATCGGATTCGCAAGGTCACCGCCGCAGTCGATCAGGCAGCCAAGGCAGTCGCGTCCAAGCGGCCGACGGTGCCGGACAATGCGACGGCCCTCCCCAAGGCGAAGTTGCAGGTCTTAAGCGGCGCTTTTGCAGGACGGGAGCTCGAACTGACCAAGGCACTCACCACCCTTGGCCGGCCCGGCGTTCAGGTCGCTGCCATTACTCGGCGCTCCGAGGGGTATTTCATCGTGCACGTCGACAGCGGCAAAGAGAACGATTATCCGCAGGTCAACGGCGTGCCGATCGGCCCGCAGGCTCGTCGGCTCAACGACAACGATGTCGTGCAGCTTGCCGGCGTGAAGATGGGGTTCTTCGAGAGCTAGGCGTCCTAAGGGGCCAGGCCTCGCGCGCTGAATGGCGCCGCGATCTGTGGCGCAATCTTGACGGCCTCTGCCATGTCGGCTTCACCTTCGGCTGTTTTGTTGTTGCGCATTTTTGCGACACCGCGGCCATAAAGAGCGTAGGCATTCTTGGGCAGCGTTTTTAGCGCTGCATCGAAATCCGCAATGGCTTTCTCATTGTTCGCTTGGCGCAGCTCCAGCAATCCGCGATTCTCGAACAGATAGCCGTAATTCGAATTCCTCTTGTCGGCAATACTCAGCGCCGTGTTGCAGTCAGCGAGTCCCGCGGCGAGATCTTCGTTGCCGATGGCGCTGGCACGGCAACGCGCCCCTAACGCCATAGCCCTCTTCGAATCGACCGGATGGTTCTGAATCCACAGATCGTACTGCGCGATGGCCTGCGAAAATCGACCCACCGCTTCGTAACGCTGCGCCAACACGAACCGCAGGTCAGCTTGCTTTGGCGCCAATCGATCCGCGGCATCGAGGTCCGCAATAGCGCCTTCGACATTTTCCTCATGCAGCCGGATTTCAGAACGGGGCAGGTAGGCGCGCAGGAAAGCCGCATTGAGCGTGAGCACATGGTCGAGATCCGCCAGAGCCAGGGGGGCCTGCCCGTTCTGCCGGAAAACCAACGCACGTTGGTACAAATACTCCGGATCGTCCGGACGCAATTCGAGGGCCTGCGACAAGTCGGCCAGCGCGTGCTCGAAGTCGTGCCTTGCCGCGTACGCTTCGCCTCTGCGGGCGAGCGCATCCGAATCGGCGTGCTCCTCTTCCGTCGCACCGGCTTGTCGGTTACTCGGTGCCTGATCCTTCTGCGCTTCGGCCGCCTGAGCTGTGGTCGCCAACATTGTTTTCGTCAGGTTGAAGATCGGGCCGCCGTTGTAGGTCAGATAAAGTTTGCGCTGACTATTTGAGACAAATACATGATGGGATACGAAGAAATCGGAACCCAGCAGCATATCGGTATCGGGTAAATCCAAATCTGCGATGCGCAATCGAGCGTTTTTGATTTCTTCGTCGTCGCCTATCTTGAAGCTCGATGCCGTGGCAAGGTAAGACTTCACCATGCCCGGCCCAATGCCGCTCACATAGCCGGTCTCCACGGCCCCGGGCGAATCCGTTTTCATTCCAACTCGGGCTGCCGCCTTCAGAGAAAGTACCGATGTGTATGCGCCCGTATCGAACTGGACGCGTATCCTTTGGCCATTGACATAGCCGACGCCGACGGTACGCAGGCGCGCACGCAGCACCGGCTCAATGTCCATTTCCGAAAAGGTTTGCCCGGAGGTCACCCAATAAGCCAGGCGATTTTTCTTGCAGCCTTCCGGCTTAAATAGCCGCACCACGCCCTTGGCAAAATCGTATTCCACGTCCCACTGCTGCAGGAAGTTCTGCCCGATCAGCCCTTCGCTGCCGACCTCGCTGCCGCCAACCAGGAATTCCAGATCATGGATGCGCGCCCCCGCAATGGCGAACTCCTTCACCGTCGTAAGCTGGGTAAACGCCGAGCCACCGACACCTTGAACCCGCACGCCGTATGGAGCTGCCCTCAACTTCAAATTGAATTCGGCGGCGATCGGCGCACTGATCATGCTGTAGAACGCGCCGCTGTCCAGGAGGAACCGCGCTTCCTGGCCGTTGATCTTTGCGGTGATTATCGGGCGAGTGCCGGCCATCGCGATGGGAAATTCCGCGGCCTGACCCAGGGTGCAAGTCTCCGAGCCCCGCCCCGGGCCCGCCAGCAGTACCGAACTGAGCGCAATCGCGCTCAACTGCGCGATCAAAATTAAGCGGTTCGCACCACAGCCCGCTACCGGGAGGCGCTGAATACCTGACCTCCGTTGTACGTGAAGTACAGCTTGTGTTGAGCGTTCGACACGTAAATCCGGTGCGATACAAAAAAATCGGCTCCCAGCAGCAAGTCGGTACCGTCGCGCGTGTCGCCGATGCGCAAGTGCAGATTGCGGATCTCCTCATCGCCCAGTTTCAGCGTGGCGAATGGCGCGAGGTGCGTCATCACCCGCGGCCTGCCAATGCCCGTCGAATAGCCGGCATCCGTCAATTCGGAGGGGTCCGCTTTGAGTCCGGCGCGCTTGGCCGCTTGCGGAGAAATTCTCGATGCAGTTGCGCCGGTGTCGAAGAGCACCTGAACTTGGACGCCATTCAGCAGCGCCACACCGGATACAAAGGGTTGTGCCGGCGTCGTGGGAATAATATCCACCATCGAATAGGTATGCTTTCCGGTTGCCCAATATGCCAGTCCCGTTTCACTGCAACCCGCCGGGCGCATCAATCTAATGACCCCGTTGGCCAGATCGTACTCAACGTCATATCGCTGGAAAAACGGTTGGCCGATGAGGCCCTCTCCGCCCGGACCGGAACTATTTCCGCCGGCCAGGAACTCGACGTCCTGGACACGCAGATCGCCCACCTGGAAGTTATCCGCGACGCCGATCGAGAGCAGAGGTTTCCCGTCGGCTCCTTTGGCGGCAAGGAAAGAAGGCGGCGGCTTCAATTTGAGGCCCGAGGCGGTCGCGCCCGGGCCGCTGATAACGTTGTAGAAAGAACTGCTGTCGACAACCAGTTTTCCGTCGCGGCCATTGATGCGCGCCTCGACCACCGGCCGCATGCCATCCATCGTCACCTTGAGTTCTGCAACCTTGCCCAGCGTGCATGGAGCGCCGGAGCCGGAGCCGATGACGGCGGCGGCGCAGATGGCGGGAAACCCTAAGCTGAGCGACGCGGCCAGAAAACACCCTCGCTGAATCGAATTATGTGTTGTCAGGCTTGCCATGAGTATCGCTCCCTTGGTCGGTATTTCAGGTCATGTTTGCACGGTACGCCGGCATCGGTCAAAAGGTCACGGTCCGCTCTCAAGTCCCATCCGCTTGTAGGCATCCGCCACGCCCGGTGCGAGCTTGACCGCTTCCGCGATGTCCGCTTCCCCTTCGCTGCGACTGTTCTTTTTGAGTTTTGCGAGTCCGCGGCCGTACAGCGTCCAGGCGCTTTTTGGCCGGAGCTTCAGCGCAGCATCGTAGTTGCCGATCGATTTGTCATAGTCTCCGAGCCGGAATCGCACCAGCGCGAGATTGTCCAAGAAATCCGGATTTTGAAACTTGCCGCTGCGGCTGATCGCCGCATTGCAGTCCTTGAGAGCTGCGGCGAGATCCTCGCCAAGCATCGCCCGCGCTTTGCAACGGGCGCTGAGCGCAATGGCCATTCTGGAATCGTCGCCGTGCGCGGCAATCCAGATATCGAATTGCGCGATCGCCGGCCGCATCAGTTCGACGCGCATATAGTCAAAGCCCAGTCCAAAGCGAACATCAGCCTGCTTCGCGGCAAGCTTGTCCACGGTCTCGAGATCGGCGCGCGCCTCGGGAACATTTCTCATATTGATCCGCAGCTGCGCGCGGCCCAACAAAGCGGCAATGAAGTCGGGTTTGAGCTGCAGCGCGGCGCTAAAATCATCGAGTGCCTTCTTCAGTTCCTTTTGGCGCACATAGACCTGGCCGCGTTCGTAAAGGTAGTCAGGATTGTTCGGCGCAAGTTCTACGGCGCGCGTCAAATCCGCGAGCGCATGCTCATCGTCGCCGCGGCCTGCCGAGGCCGTGCCCCGCCGCGCCAAAGCCGCGGCATCCTCGGGTGCCTCCGATGGAGCATTGGAATTCTGCTCTTGAGGCTTGGCGTCGGCCGTCGGCGCTGAATCATCGGCCGCTCTATCCGACGCTGCCGGCTTGGAAGTTGTTCTCAAGTCGAATACCGGGCCGCCGTTGTAGGTGAAATACAATCTATTTTGAGTATTGGCGACAAATATCCGGTGCGACAGAAAGAAATCGGCGCCGATCAACATGTCGGCAATCCCAATGTCGAGGTCGGCGACCCGCAAGCGGGCATTCTTGATCTCCTCGCCGTCGGCAAATTTGAAGCTCGCAAAGGGTGCGATGTAGGACATCACCATGTTTCGCCCGGTGCCCCCGGTGAGGCCTCCCTCGATCAACCCCGGTGAATCGACTCTGACGCCCGCACGCGCCGCAGCTTTGAGCGACAACAATGACTTGAAGGCACCGCTGTCAAACAGCACATTGATTTTTTCACCGTTGATATAGGCGTGTCCGATGGCGTGCGGATACTTTGGCGAAACGTTTTGGATATCGGTGACCGTATACGGCTGGTGATTCTGGATGGCCCAATAGGCCAAGAACTGTTTGCTGCAGTCCGTATCTCTGAAGAGGCGAATGGAACCCTTGGCCAGGTCGTATTCCACATTCCAGTTCACCAAAAAATTCTGCCCCAGCAGACCGGAGCTGCCGCTGCCGGCTTCGCTTCCGCCCACGAGAAATTCGACGTTGGGTATGTCCACATTGGCGATGGTGAAGACTTTGGCGGTCGCGACCGAGGGAACGGTCTTGCCGCCGACGCCTGTGATCGACAATCCATAGGGAGCAAGCCGGACTTTCAGGTTCAGTTCCTGGGCCATAGCGGCGCTGATCATGCTGAAAAACGCCCCGCTATCCACCAGGAGACGAACATCCTGGTGGTTGATTTTCGTGTCGATCAGAGCCCGAGTGCCAGCTATGGTCACCGGAAGATCCACCGCTACGCGCTTGCACTCTGCATGCGATAGGAACGGAAGGAATAGCGCGCCCGGCAGCGCGAACATCGCGAGAAACTTCCTTGTAAGCGAATTCACGGAGGAGATTCTGCGCCGCCCCGTGACGTCGGGTCAATCCGATCGAATCTCAGCGATTCGCGTGCGCGACTCGCGACAGCTATTCGCGGAAGCTCACCGCGACTCGTTGACTGATGCCGCAGACCACCGTGTAAGCAACCGTCTCCGCCCACAGGGCAATTTCCTCCACCGGAAGTCCGCCACCCCAGAGCACGACCGGGTCGCCCACTTTGACCGAGTGTTGCAGGTCCGTGACATCGACGGCCAACATGTCCATCGACACCCTTCCCGCCAGTCCCGCTTTTTCCCCGTTGACTAGTACGGGGGTTCCCGACGCGGCGCTGCGCGGATAGCCATCTCCGTAGCCGACCGATGCGATCGCCAGGCGCGTCGGACGCGTCGCGGTCCAGTCGCCTCCATAGCCGACCTGCTCTCCTGCCGCGAGATCTTTGACGGCGATCACGCGCGAGCACAGCGTCATGACAGGCTGCAGGCCATGATCTGCGCCGTTAGTGCCCCTGAATGGCGAGATCCCATACAGCATCAACCCGGGTCTCACCCACTCGGCATGTGCATCCGGAAAACCCAGAATGGCGGCGGAACTCCCAATGCTGCGTTCGCCGGTAAGCGAGCGTATTGCGGCGGCGAATACCATCAATTGCTCCGCCGTGGTGGGCAATTCCGGCAAATCCGCGGAAGCGAGATGCGTGCACAGGCGAATCGGCTGTTGCACGGAGCGCAACGCGCTCAACGCGGCATGCGCTCGGTGAAAAGCGTCGCCCTTGAACCCCAACCGGTTCATGCCGCTGTCCAACTTGAGCCACACTTTGAAGCGACCAGAAGCAGCGCCGAGCAACTCGAGCTGTTCCGGCGAGTGCACGAAAAGTTCCAGATTCGCTGCCGCCGCGGCATCGAGCTGTTCGCGATCCAAGACGCCTTCGAGCAGGACGATGGGGGTTTTGATGCCCGCCTCGCGCAGCGCGAGTGCCTCGCCCAAGCGTGCGACGCCAAAAGCATCGGCTGAATCGAGCGCTCGCGCGGCCGTGACGAGCCCGTGCCCGTACGCATTGGCCTTGATCACCGCCATCACTCGCGACTTGGGCGCGAGGCGGCGAACCACTTGCAGATTGTGCCGAAGCGCGCCGATGTCAATGGTCACGCTCACCATGGGGGTCACGTACTATTCACCGCCACATCACCGAAATACCCCTTCGGCGTAGGACTCCGGCGCGTAGTTCTCGAACTTGGTGTATTGACCGAGGAAGGTCAGTTGCACATCGCCCGTCGGGCCGTTGCGCTGCTTGGCGATGATGATGTCGGCGATGCCTTTGCGCGTGGTGTTCACGTCGTAAACTTCTTCGCGATAGATCAATAAAATCAAATCGCTGTCCTGCTCGAGGCTCCCCGATTCTCTCAAATCCGACATCACCGGCTTCTTCTCGACGCGTTGTTCCACTGCGCGATTCAGCTGCGACAGCGCGATGACCGGTACCTTCAGTTCCTTGGCAAGTGCCTTGAGGGATCGCGAGATCTCAGAAATTTCCGTCGCCCGATTTTCTTTCGTTCCCGCGACCTGCATGAGCTGCAGATAATCGACCACGATGAGATCCAGACCGCGTTCGCGCTTCAAGCGGCGCGCGCGCGCACGAATCTCCGTCGGCGACAGCGCGGGAGTCTCGTCGATGAAGATATTCGCGCCGCTCAACTGCGTCATCGCCGAATCGATCCGCGGCCAGTCCTGTTCCTCGAGACGCCCGGAGCGCAGGTTGCTTTGATTGATCCGGCCCAAAGAGGAGATCATGCGCAACGTGATCGATTCCGCCGACATTTCCATGCTGAAGATCGCTGTCGACTTGTTTGAGCCGAGCGCGGCATTTTCGGCAATGTTCACCGCGAGCGTGCTTTTGCCCATCGAGGGTCGGCCGGCGATGATGATGAGGTCTCCGGGCTGCAGGCCCGATGTCATCTCGTCGAGCTTTTTAAATCCAGTCGAGATACCGGTCATTGAGCCGTCCGAGTGGTACAGCTCGTCGATGCGGTTGACCACATCCGGCAAAATGCTCTTGACCGCTCTAAAGCCAACCTTGCCGCGCGAGCCGCGCTCCGCGATTTCGAACACCGCGCGCTCGGCCTCGTCGATCACTTCACGCGCCTCACGGCCTTCCGGATCCAACGCCGCGCTCACCATCTGATTTCCCGCCGTGATCAACTGGCGCAGCACGGAGCGCTCGCGAACGATGTCCGCATAGGCTCGAATATTCGCCGTGGTGGGTGTATCGCGCGCCAGGGACCCCAAGTAGGACAGGCCGCCGACCTGTTCCAGTTGTCCCAGACTCTCCAGATGTCCGGAGAGGGTCACTGCATCGCAGGGCTGACTGCGCTCAATCAGCACCGCAACCGATTCAAAGATCAGCCTGTGGTCATTTCGATAGAAATCCTCGGCCGCGACCCGGTCCGCGATTTGATCCCAGGCGGCGGAATCCAGCATCAGGCCGCCTAAAACCGATTGCTCTGCCTCGATTGAATGCGGCGGCAGGCGCAGGCCATCGCCGGCTCCCAAGGTTCGAGTGATGACGCGAGCGGACATGCGCTACCGGTAAGGTACGCGAGCCGGTCGCTATTCTTCGGCGACGATTGAGACCAACAACGTCACATCAACGTCCGTGTGCAGGTGCAGCTGGACTTGATGATCGCCCGTGACGCGAATCGGACCGGTCGGCATGCGCACTTCGCTGCGGCTGATGGGTTGACCCGCTTTGACGGCCGCCTCGGCAATGTCGGCGGTCCCGATCGAGCCGAACAGCTTGCCCTCGGCACCCGCCTTGGCCTTGAGTTCCAGCTTGAAGTTTTCGAGCTTCAAGGCGCGAGCTTGCGCCGCGGCCAACTCCTGGCCGGCCTTCGCTTCGAGTTCATGCCGCTGCGCTTCGAACTTGGCGATGTTCTCCGCCGTTGCCATGGTGGCGCGGCCGGTGGGAACGAGGAAATTGCGCGCGTAGCCGGATTTGACCTTGACGCGATCGCCGATCTGACCGAGGTTCGCGACCTTCTGCAACAATATGATGTCCATGTGCCTTTGCCGATTTAGTGCTGGTCTGTGTAGGGCAGCAAGGCAAGGAAGCGCGCGCGGCGAATCGCGAGCTGCAGCTGACGCTGATAGTGCGCGCGCGTGCCCGTGATGCGGCTCGGAACGATCTTGCCGGTTTCAGTGATGTAGCTCTTGAGCGTGGCGAGATCTTTGTAGTCGATCTGCTTGACGTCATCTGCCGTGAATCGGCAGAACTTCTTGCGACGGAAAAAACGTGCCATGTGTTTGCTCCTTTACCGCATGCCCATGGGCATGTCGTCATCGTCGCCCTCATCGCCAAAATCATCATGGCGACGGGCATTTTCATCCGGGGCTCGCGCCATCGGCGAGGCCTCCGTGACCGCCTCGTCCATCTTGACCACCAGATTGCGAAGCACGGCGTCGCTGAAGCGGAATGACCCGGTGAGTTCAGCCAGCGTCTTCTGATCGCACTCGATGTTCAAGAGGATGTAGTGCGCTTTGTGCACTTTGGAGATCGGGAACGTCAGCTGCCGCCGGCCCCAGTCTTCGAAACGATGCACTGCACCGCCACCGGCCGCGATCATGCCTTTGTAGCGATCGACCATCGCGGGGACTTGCTCGCTCTGGTCCGGATGGACCAGAAGCACAATTTCATAATGTCGCATTGTATTCCTTATGGATTTAGCCTCCCGTTGCGAGCGGTGAGGCAAGGATTAAGGCCGCTAGTCCGGCAAAAAAGAGCGCGAAGGATACGTTTAAAGCCAGTTTTGGTCAACCGGCCCGTTGGCGCAACACCTCAAATAGCGCAATTCCTGCAGCTACGGAGATATTGAGCGATTCCATACGCCCCGCCATGGGGATGCGCACCAGCAAGTCGCATTTCTCCCGGGTCAAACGCCGCATGCCGCTGCCCTCCGCCCCCAACACCAGGGCCAGCGGCCGCTTGAAATCCACCGAATAGAGCGCCTGTTCCGCTTCCCCATCGGTGCCGACGATCCAAATCCCGCCCCGTTTGAGCATATCCAGGGTCCGCGCCAAGTTCGTGACACTGGCGACCGGGATGAATTCGGCCGCCCCGGCAGCCACCTTGCGTGCCACCCCATCCAGGGTCGCGGCCCGATCCTTGGGGATGACCACCGCATGAGCTCCCGCGGCCTCGGCAGTCCGCAGACAGGCGCCGAGGTTATGGGGATCGGTGACCCCATCCAGAATCAGCAGCAAGGGATCCCCGGTGAGCCGATCGAGCGAGTCGGCCAAATCGTGCTCGTCCCAGCCCTTTAAGGGGCGCATCAGCGCCACAGCGCCTTGGTGGACCACATCGCCCACGAGCTTTACCAGGGCATCAGGAGCGGTCGCATGAATGTGCACGCCCGCGCGCTGCGCCCGTTCCTTCAACTCGCGAACCCGGGCTTCCCCATCCCGAGGCTGCGCGATCCACAGTTCCAACACACGTTCCGGCGCCCGTTCGAGCGCGGCAGTCACTGCATGCAAACCGTACACATAGTTGCGCTTTGAATCAGCCACGACCGCCGCGTCCGCCGCGCTTGGCGCCACCCCGGCCCTGCCGGTTCGAGCCCGCACCGCGGCGCGCCTGGACCGGACGGCCCTGCCGCGGCGCTCGCACCGTCCCGCGGCTTGCCGCGGAATCGGCATCGACGAGTTCAAAGTCGATCTGACGCTGCGTGAGGTCGACACGATTCAAACGCACCCGCACCGCATCGCCCAGTTGCCAGCGCCGGCCGGTGCGCTGCCCCACCAATCCCATGCCGCCCGCCTCCAGCTCCCAATAGTCTCCGGGAATGGCCGAGATGTGCACCAGGCCGTCGATGGGCATTTCCTTTAACTGCACGAACAATCCGAATTCAAGCGCGCTCGAAATGGTCGCATCGAAGGTCTCGCCGATACGCGGCTGCATGTACAGGCACTTGAGATATCCCATGACGTCGCGCGACGCGTCGTCCGCGCGGCGCTCGCGCTGCGAGCTCTCAGCACCCAGGATTTGCAGCTCCGCCGCGCTGTAGCGATGCCCTGATGCGGATTGCGGCAGAACCGCGGCCTTAATGGCTCGGTGTACCAGCAGGTCCGGGTAGCGGCGAATCGGCGACGTGAAGTGCGCATACTCATCGAGCGCGAGGCCAAAGTGTCCGATGTTGGTTTGTTGGTAGACCGCCTGCGCCAGAGAGCGGATGACCAAGCCTTCGAGCAGCAAGCCATCGGGGCGCGACGTCAGGCGTTCGACGAGCTGACGAAACTCCCTGGGCGTCGGTTTCTCCGAGAACTGCGCATTCACCTGCAGCGCGGTCAAAACCTTCTGCAACTCCGTGACACGCTTATCCTCCGGTTGGCCGTGCACGCGATACAGGCCTTTGGATTTCGAGGAGCGTAGCGCTACCGCGGCTTCCACGTTGGCGGCGATCATGCACTCCTCGATCAGCCGGTGCGCGTCGTTGCGCGTGACGGCAAAGAATCCCTCGATCGTGCCTTTCTCGCCGATGCGCGCCTTGACCTCGCCGCCGCGGAAATCCAACGCGCCGCGCGCATCGCGCGCACCCTTGAGCGCGCCATACACCGCGTACAATGTTTGCAGCGAGGTGCCCACCGCCGGCGCCACATCGGCGGCGTGCTTCTTGGGATTTTGCAAATAACTCCAGGCCTGATCGTAGGTCAGCCGCGCATGCGAGATGATGACCGCCTCGTAAAATCGAGACTTGCTCAATTTGCCGGCCTTGCTGACATGCATGTCGCAGACGAATGCCAAGCGCTCGACGCGCGGCATCAGCGAACAAAGATGATTCGACAGATGCTCCGGCAACATGGGTATGACCCGATCGGGGAAATACACCGAAGTGGCGCGCGCCCGCGCCTCGGTGTCCAGCGGCGTGCCGAAGCGCACGTAGTTGCTGACGTCCGCGATCGCGACAATCAGGCGCCAACCGCCGCCCGGTTGAGCCTCTGCGTAGACGGCATCGTCGAAATCCCGCGCGTCCTCGCCGTCGATTGTGACCAACGAAACATCGCGCAGGTCCACGCGCCCCGCGATATCGTCGGGCGATACGTCCGGTGGGAAGAGATTCGCCTGAGCCAACACTTCGGGCGGAAATTCCTGTGGCAGGTCATGCCGAAGGATGGCGAACCGCGCCGCCAAGTCTGACGGACGCAGCCCTTTGAGCACCTCGACAATGCGGCCCTGCGCGGGGGACTCGCCTTGCGGGCGCTTGGTCACCTCGACGATGACCTCATCGCCGTCGCGGGCGCCATGCCGGTCGCGCAGCGACACCTCAACCGAATACCAATGGCCCGGATCTTCCGGCTCAACACGGCCGCTGTTCTCCCCGGCATGCCAGACGCCGCCGATGAGGCTCGGCGCATCGCCGATGCGTTGGATCAGTCGAGCAATGCGCCGGCCGCGCTCGTTCATGCCCACCGCGAGCACTTCGACCCGATCGTTTTGCATCAGCGTGGCGGTATCCGCTCGCGCCAATACCAGCGGCGCCGAGCCATCATCCGGGAGGACGAGCACATCGCCATTCGCCTTACCGCGAAGGCGCCCTGCCACGCGCTCGCCGTCGCCGGCGATCGCGAAACCATTCGGTCCTTCGATCGCTTGACCGTCGCGCACCATCGCGCCCAAGCGCTTGGCAAGCGCGTGGCGTTGCGCATCGGTGTTCAGTCCCAACCGCTTGGCAAGTCGCGCGGCACTCAAGGGTTCCGGCGCCTCGCGCAGGTGCTTCAGCAGCAGCTCGCGGCTCGCGATCGGATCGGCGTAGCGCGACTTTTCCAGCTCTAGGTTCGGATCCTCGCCGCGCCAATTGGCGGCGGGGTTGGCAGTGCGGTGGGTTTTGGGCTCTTTTGAGCCGGTCGATCCGCGTCGTGTCATAGGGTAATCACGACTCCAGGTTATCAGTTTTGTGCTTCGTCAGGCGCAAATTGACGCCGCGGGCGGATGACTACGCCGGCTGCCGCGGCTCCATGGCGCCAAAAAATGTACGACAATGGGCCGCAAATTCCAGCGCCATGGGGCTCAATTTGCGGCTGGTCAAAGTCGCGAGCACCAATCGACTGTTGGAAACCCCGACGCTGAGCGGCCGAGACACCAGGGCGCGCCCGTCGTAGGTCATGCTGTTGGCCGGTTTGGTCGCGAGGATACTGTAGCCGAGCCCATGTCCCACGAAGCCGCGCACCATCTCCAGCGTCTTGGTGCGAAAGCCGATGGTGGGTTCCAGGCCCCGATCCCGAAACAGGGACAAGAAGTATTCGCGGCTCGGCTCCAAGTCGAGCAGCGCCAGAGGTTCGCGCACCAAATCCTCGAGCGCGACACTGGGCACAAGGCTCAAGGGATGACCCTCGGGCAGCAGGACATAGGGACTCAATTCGGCCAGGGGTGTGATGCTCAAATCGCTGCTCAAATTGAAATCGTAGAGCAGCGCGACCTCCACATCATTGCGGCGCAGACTGGCAATCAGATGCTCCTGATCCGATTCGAGCAGCGTCAACGCGATGCCGGGATGCAGTTTGGTCAGCCGCGCGACCAGCGCCGGAACGACAAAAGGCGCGAATACCTGGTAGCAGCCGAGGGTGAGCGCCAAATTCGCCGCGGCACTTCTTGCGTTGCGCCGCGGATGGAAGCGGCGCGGCACGCCGTAGGCGCGATTCGCGTAGATCAGCGGCGCTCCGGCGCCTGCGACATAGATATCCTGCACCGAGCCGAATACCACAAAGTGGGATCCCACGCGCTCGCTCGCGGTCACGCGGCAGTCGAACGCCACCAAGGAGTCGAGGACACGCGGGGCGCCGGTCACTTGAGTGGTCCACTGCGTGCAATCGAATTTCGCGGCGCCGCGGGCACCGCTTCGGCCTGCGAAATTATCGGAGATGTGTGCTTGATCGTCCCGCAGTACATTGACGCAGAACACACCGTTCTCCAGCAGGGCGGCAGCGACCGCACTTCGATGGTGAATGCAAACGAGCAGGGTCGGCTGCGGCGTATCGGCGGAGACCGACACCATCGCGGACACGGTCACGCCATGGCGGCCTGCGGCGCCGTCGGTCGTGACGACATTCACGGTACAGGCGGCATGACTCATGCCGAGCAAGAATCGCTGCCTAAGCGCAGAATCAATCTCACTGGGCTGCGCACTGGCTTTTTTATCAGTCATTCGCCCGTTTCGCTCGCTCTGACACCCCGCTGATGAGTTTAGCATGGGGCGGATTGCCTCCCCGGGCGCCCCTGCGGTCTTGGATTGACAAGCACCAACCCAGTGCGTACATTTCTGCGCCTCGCGTAAGGCGGACCCATCTTGCCCAGGTGGCGGAACTGGTAGACGCGCTGGTTTCAGGTACCAGTGGAGCAATTCGTGGAGGTTCGAGTCCTCTCCTGGGCACCATCACACGGCCACGCTCGCGAATTGTCTTCGTGATTTTCGCTCGCCCCGCGCGGAGTCTTTTGAAGCCAATGCACCTGAAATTCCCCCTCGCGGGGGATGAAAGCTAGCCACCCAATCGCGTAACCTAACCGCCGTCGTGAAAAAAAGACGCGACGTTCGCAAATCAAATTGGCGCTGGCTCGCGATGGTTGCGCTGCTCTGGTGCAGCTGCGCCGCCGCGCTCAATCCAGATCTGACCATCAAACAGCTGATTCACACCGCCTGGGGTCCTCGCGACGGCGCGCCCCTCGGTGGGGTTCAGGCGCTCGCACAAACAAACGATGGCTTCCTATGGTTGCTGTCGTTTAGCGGTCTGTTCCGTTTCGACGGAATTGCGTTCGAGCAGGTCGAGCTACCGCGGGATGCGAAGCTCGCATCGACCGACATGTTCGCGATTTTCGCGCCGCGCACCGGCGGCTTGTGGGTCTCGGTGTACTCCGGAGGCGTCGCTTTCCTTCGAGACGGTCGCTGGAAAATGTACGGCGCTGAGGACGGACTCCCGCCAGGGGTGGTAATCGATTTTGCCGAGAAGCCCGACGGCACCCTGTGGATTTGCACGGCTGCGGGACTCGCGCGTTTCGATGGCGTCCGCTGGAGGTCCGTCGGAGCCGACATGGGCCTCCCCGCGGGTATCACGCCGGTTTTTGTTTTCGTCGACGGACAGGGCACGCTCTGGCTCGGTGCATCCGGCCAGATGTTCACGCTGCGCGCGGGCGAACTCCAATTCAGCAGATTTCCCTATTCCGGCCAGATGACCGTTCTTGCAAGACTGGCCGAATCGAGCACCGGGACCATCTGGTACGACTCGGAAGACGCACTGTTGAAGATCCATCAGAACCCGACGCCGGTGGCGCCCAGCAGCCCGTTATCCCACGGTCCCGCTTTCGATCACGACGGCGCGCTCTGGGACATCGGCCATGCGGTCAGCCGGATCAATCCCGAACGCCTGCGGGACGCGGTCGCTATCCGGTTCAAAGACATACCCGATCAGTACACCCATAGCGACGGCCTGACAGGGGCAGCCACATACACATTGATGGTCGACCGCGAGGGCAACATCTGGGTCGGCACGGCGCAGGGGCTGGACCGGTTCGCGAATCCCAGTCTTGAGGCACCTTTGCGGGACGAAAGAAATCGCAACACACTCGGGAGCGTGACCGAGATAGGCCTTGCTCCGGCTGACGGCGCGGGTGGACTGTGGGTGACCGACACGTACGGCGCCGTGCAGCGCTATCAAGATGGTCGGCTGAGCGCTCCGGCCCTCAAGGAGCGCATAGCCTGCCTGTTGCGCACCGATGACGGCACCGTGTGGTTTGGCGGTAGGAAAGCCTTGTGGCGCGAGCGGCAGGGCCGCTTTGAGTCAGTGGTGCCCCCGGGCCCCGACGGCGACACGCAGGCACTGGCCGTCGACAAGTCTGGAGGACTTTGGGTTTCCCTCGTTCGTTCTGGCGTGTTCTATCTCAAGGATTCGGTATGGACACCCTATGGCGGCATCGCAAACCTCCCGCGGCGATGGGCGATTACGATCGTGCGCGACCGTCGCGATCGTCTGTGGTTCTCCTACCTGGATGGCACTGTCGCTGTCCTCGACGGCGATCAGGTGCGCACGTACGGCGCTGCCGAAGGGCTGCAGCTTGGTTTCGTAACTGCAAACTACTTCGGCCGCACGGACCAATGGCTCGGCGGGGAATTGGGGCTGGCTCGGTTTGACGGCGAACGCTTTCATAGCGTGCGCACGGTGCCGGAGCTACCGCTCGCTCGGATTACCGGCATCGTCGAGACCGCTGCAGGAGATCTGTGGCTCAACGGTCAGTCCGGCATCGTTCATCTTCCGGCGGCAGTGCTGCAACAGAGTCGCCTTGACCCCTCGTACCGGGTAAACGGCGAAAGCTTCGGCGCTTTCGATGGAGTCGTAGGCACCGGTTGGATGCGCCGACCTTTGCCCACCGCCATAGAAACCGGCAACGGAAAGCTCTGGTTCGCCACGACCAGCGCCTTCTTTGGCGTTGACCCCAATCGGCTCGTCCGCAATCGCATTCCGCCGCCAGTCGTGATCCGCGCGCTGGCGGTCGGTAATCAAAGGATTGATCCGAGATCCGGGGTGACGCTGCCGCTACGCACGACCACAGTGCGTTTCGACTACGCGGGATTGAGTCTTACTGAAGCTCAAAAGGTGCGCTATCGATATCGGCTCGACGGAATCGATACCGATTGGCGAGACGTGACTGCCGCGCGCCAGGCACTGTACAGCAACCTGCGCCCCGGGCATTACACGTTCCGAGTCATCGCGGCGAACAATGACGGGGTGTGGAGCAGCGAAGGGACGGCACTTGCGTTCGACATCCCGCCGGCGTTCGTACAAACCGGCTGGTTCATCGCCCTGTGCCTGGTAGGCGGCGTGCTCACTGTCTGGGCTCTCGTGCGGCTGCGAGTTCGCCAGGCTACGGTTAGTTTGCAAGGCCGCCTGCAGCAACGCATGGAAGACCGCCTGAACGAACGGACGAGGATCGCCCGCGAGCTGCACGATTCGCTCTTGCAGGGGTTCCAGGGGCTGATGTTCCGACTCCAGGCCGTTCGGGAACTCCTGCCGGGACGTCCGGGAGTTGCCGCAGAATCCCTGGATAGCGCGCTGCAGATGGGCGACCAAGCGATCGGCGAGGGACGGGATGCCGTCCAGAACCTGCGCTCCGCCACCTTTGAGGAAGGCGACCTGGCGACCGTGCTGGCGGCATTGGGTGCGGAACTCGCGGTCGGGACGGCGCCCAAGGTAACGCCCGAGTACCGAGTCATGGTCGAGGGCAGACCGCGCGAGCTGAATCCCGATGTGCGTGACGACATCTATCGGATTGCGCGTGAAGCCGTTCGCAACGCGTACCAACACGCGAACGCCCGAAACATTGAGACCGAAATCACCTTCGGGGATACGGATCTGAATGTACGGGTACGGGACGATGGCATCGGTGTCGACCCGACAATCCTCGCGGGTGGTCAGCGCGCCGGTCACTGGGGACTGCCCGGGATGCGCGAGCGCAGCGAAAGCATTGGCGCTCGGCTCAACGTCTGGAGCGAAAGGAACGCGGGCACAGAAGTTGAACTGCGCATATCGGCCGTCATCGCTTACGCACACTCTCGGATATCAACATTCAGCTGGATCAGACGACGCTTGCGATCGAGCGCGAACGCACGCCGGATGCGCAGCGAGGACTAGACTATGCGTTTGCGGCCAAACACGCGCGCATCCAATGACCATGCTCCCGGTCCCAGCATGGCCAGTGCCACACCAAGAGCCGTGGCGATCACGGCCGGCGAATTGTATCGCCGCTCCAACGTCATGATGCCGAATTGAATCACGGCTGCACCGATGGCCGCGAATGGCGTTCCAAAGCCAACCAAAAGCAGTACAGCGAGCGCTAGCGCAACGCAGCGAAGCAACACAGCAGCAATGTCGCCGAGCCCGCCCGTCACGTAATCCACGCCGAGCAACGAAAATCCCGCGGCCAAGCGAAGAATGAGCAGCCCCATTCCAGGCCACGAATTGGGAAATGTCGAAAATAGTCTTTGCACTGCCGGCCAGTATCGGCCGCAAATCGCCGGCAGCGGAACCGCTCAGAAGGGTGAGTTTTGCGTCACCCGGCGCAACTACAGACTGATGATCCCGCGCTTCAGTCCCAGTGAGACCGCGTGCGTACGATCTTTAGCACCGAGTTTCGCGAGGATGTTCTTGACGTGGGTCTTGGTCGTTTCCTGATTGATGAACAGGCGCGCAGAGATCTCTTTGTTCGCGTGTCCGGACGCAACCAGTCGAAGTACCTCGATCTCCCGGGTCGTTAGCACGGCGTCCGCCGTGTGCTTCGCAATCTCGGCGGCAACGTCGGCTTGAACGCTCTTTTCTCCCGCATGGACGACCCGGATGGTGTTCAATATCTCCGTACGCACCAGGCTCTTCAGGACGTAAGCCTGTGCACCGGCCTTGAGTGCCCGCTGCGCGAGTGCATCCCCCGAGTACGTCGTAAGCACGATCACCCGAGCAGTCGGATCCTCGCTTCGGATGGCGATGATGGCGTCCAAGCCGCTCATGTCGGGCATCTGAAGATCCATCAGTGTCACATCGGGAGCGAGTTCGCGGTGAAGTTGCACGGCTTCCTTGCCGGTCGACGCTTCCCCGACCAACTGCATGTCGGGTTGCGTGGCAATCAAGCTCCCGATCCCGGAGCGCAACAACGGATGATCGTCCACTGACAAGATACGGATCAGGTGGGTGACGCTGGTCATACCAAGTATCGGCTTCCCGAGCTTAATTACCTATCCTAACGCTCCCCTGCCCATCTAGGCGACCAGGTCGAGTTCGAGCGGCGCCCCGTTTTCATGCACCGCCCCGTTCTCGTCATGGTGCGACCTGTGCGCGCGTCTCCAGGCCGCCGGCGTCTCGCCCGTGGCCTGTCGGAACTGCTTGCAGAGGTGCGGCTGATCGGCGAAGCCGCACCGCAGCGCGATGTCACTCAAGGACGCGTCGGTCGTCAGCATGAATTGAGCAGCCAGTTCCACGCGGCGCCGCAAGACGAAGGAGTGCGGCGATTCCCCAAACGTGCGCTTGAAGGATCGCGAGAAGTGCGCTTCGCTGCGTTGAATGAGCGCGGCGAGATCAGCGACGCAGATCGGCCCTGTGACATGGCTTTCAATATAATCCCGCACCTTGCGCGCCTGCCAGGCCAGCAAGCGGCCGCTTCCGTCTGGACCGCCTCGCGCCGCCGATGGATGAATCTGTTGCCGCAGCAGTGAGGCGGCTTCAAGCAGAGTGCCCTGCGCTGGGTGTTCTCGGTCGTGAAGCGCGCCAACCGCTGCTTCAACGAGCGAAATCACCCGGTGCATCCACTCGCGCGATCGCATCGCACATGGTTGCAGAACCGCCAGCGTTTGTTCGGGGTTATGTTCCACTTCGAATGCCTCTGTTCACTTGCAACCAACGGTATCGCCGCCGCAGGCGCAGGTAAATCACGCAATCCAGTGGAAATTGAGTCCCTCAATTGAGGGATTTCACTTGCGGGTCGTGCTTCGGAAGGAGCGCCGCCTGCGCGGCCTCAGGCAAGCCACTCGGGCTTGCTCGAGCCGCGCGGCACCAGCACGCTTCGGAACGCGCCTGGGGTGCGGGACAAGACCACCTGATCGGTGAAGCCTTGATACGTGCCCAACGGAGTCTCAGCCGTGAAAAGATCGGGAGCGACGTAGGTGTGCTCGTCCGTGGAGCCGGCGGTTTCCCGCGCGTAGGCCTTGTCGAATATGCCCAGCGACAGCAGCCACAGCACGGTTCTGGTCAAGGATACGACGACGCGATAGCTCCCTCCTTCGATGGAGCGACGCCGCAGGGCCTCGAGCACACCGACCGTGCCGAGCCAGCCCACGACATTGTCGCAGATCGGAATGATGGCGGGCGACTTGGGCTGACTCGGTGTCCCCTCGATCGTAAACAATCCCGACACGGCCGCGCCAACCTCATCGAAGCCAACGCGGTTTGACCAAGGACCCTTCTCGCCATGCAGGACGACCTTGGCGTGAATCAATCCCGGCTTTTTTTGGCTGAGCTCCTCCGCGGTGAGACCATATCTCTCCAAATAACCGGGGCGCCGATTCGAGAAGAACACGTCGGCGTCTTTCAGGAGGCGATCGAACTGCGCGCGATCTTCCTGGGAGCCATCGAGCAGCGTGGAACGCATCCCGACCTGCACGTCCCAGGCAAAAGCCTCAATCTCCGCGTCATTGGGCCGCCAAATATTGAGGACGTCGGCGCCGTAGTAGGCGAGGTCTCTGCCGATACCCGCTCCGGCAATCACGTGCCCCAAGCCCAATGCGCGAATGCCCTCCAATGGGCTTTTTGCGCCGCGTTTCAGCGGTACCGGATCGCTCTCGCCGATTTTTTCCAACGTGATCAGCGGCATTTCGGAGAGCACTTCGGTGTACTGGGGTTCGTTGAGAAACTCCTTGTGGGTGCGCACCATGGCAAAGACCAGCCCGGCCTCCGCCGCAGCCGCCTCTAACTCCTCTGCGCGCCACTGCAGAAGGGCATTGCCGATGGATTCGCTGCTGTTGCTGCACCTCAGGAAATTGAGCGCGCGCGCTTGCAATCCGGGGTAAACGTTGAGAGCGACCACGTGACGCCCATCGCGTGTTTTCCGGAAGATCGGCAATTCGAAGAATGGGTTGTCCCGAGGCAGGAGTACGGGGCTGCGTCCGTTGATCGTTTCCCATTTGCCTTCGAAGAACCCGCAGAAGCGCCGCAGGGCTTTGCGGACATCGACGTGAATGTCCTGTCCCTCGCCGGTTCGCGATTTCCAGAGCGCCGCCAGCGCGACGGACCGGGCAGCCAGGCCGACCGCGGCCATGGCGCCAAACTTGAAGCCGCTGGGCACGATCGGATCCTGTCCATAGAAAGTAAGCTTGCCGCCGCTGTCTTGCGCTGTTAGTCCCACATCCGCGAGCACCTGTTCTACGGCACCGTGGAAGTCAAATTCCGGTGAGGACTCGGGATTTTTCAGCTTGGTCCGAAGTACGTCGGTCAACGATTTTGCTGGCTGAGTGTCAGGGAATCGCACGCTTGCGGAACTCATTCACATCTCCTCAAGGATTGGTTTCGGCCGATCGCTACACGGGTCTGATCGCAGCCTCGGCCGCGGGTAACTCGACGTAGGCGATGCCCGTCAGGTTGCCCTCGGCAATGAGCAAGGTCTTCGCGTCCGACCCGTCGAGGTTGGCGCTGTAGACCGAGCCACCGAAGTCGGTGATGAACATGCGGTCGTGCTTCGGATCCAAAGCCAGGCCGATCCCTTCCATCAAGTGAGTAAAGACGATCTGCGGTGCCGGACGGCCGCCCCGCGGCGCCTCCATGGGCGCACGATTTACCGTGTTGCCGCGCGGCGGGTCTCCTCGGTCGGTCCAGTAGAGCCGCCTGTTGCCGAGATCCAAATCGAGGTCGATCGGTTCGGGCAATTGGTCGTAGAGCAGCTCGATGTCAGTGCGGTTCGAGGGCGTTTGACCCTTGGGTACGTCGATGTTCGTTCGCAGGATGCTGCCCTCGCCTGCGTTGTCACCGCCTTTCTGGCTCCAGTACAGCTTGCCGGCATCCGCATCGACGGCGATACCAACGCACCACTTGGTTGCATCCGCACCGGGCCGAGGATCGCCCCGGCTCGTGTCGATGAGCGTTTCGATGTTCGAGCCGTCGAGATTGGCGCGCATTACGCGCATGCCTTCGCGGTCGCTCCAGTAGAGCCTGCCGTTGGGCTTGTCGATCTGCAGCTGTTTCGGCGTGAAAGTGCCGCCGGGCGCAACGATCGTCGTCAGGTTTGCGCCGTCGAGATCCGAGCGGAATATGGTCCCGTCATTGGCCTTCGGGTTGCCCATGTTCGTCCAGTAGAGGTGGCCGGCTGCAACGTCCACCGCCAGTCCGTCCGGCAGCTTTCTGCCCTCGATCAGCAGGGTCTTGAGGTCCGAGCCGTCCGGGTTGGCGGAGAGGACTCGTCCCCCGCCGAGGTCGAGAAAGAAGATTCGGGCGACGACGCCATTGCCCTTGTTTCGCGATACCGACAGTTTCGAATTGCTGCTCATGTCCTAAGATCTCCGTGTGTGGTTGCCGCTGCTCATGCGTTCGCCGCTGAGCGCAGCTTCAGCAGTCCGGTGAGCACTGAGTTTTCCTCGCGGGCCAGCTCCTCGACCGAACGTCCTGCGGCCTCTTTCAGCACGGCATCGACAACCGTCTGCTTCAATTGCGGCGTGATATCGGGCGTGCCGAGTGTCTTCATCATCCCCGCGAGCGGATCCATCAGATGTTCCATGAAATGCTTGATGCCGCCCTGCCCGCCGCCGACGTGCCACTGCAGACTGGGACCCATGACGCCCCAGCGAATCCCGGGGCCGTAGCACACGGCAACATCCGCATCCGCCACGCTCAAGACCCCTTGCTGCACGAGGTAGAGCACTTCCTTGTAGAGCGCCGCCTGGAAGCGGTTGGCCACGTGGCCCGGAAGCGCCTTGTACAAACGTATCGGCTTCTTGCCGATATCCGCGTAGAACGCCATCGCGCGTTCGATCGTGGCTTCCGAAGTCCTGGCTCCGCCCACAACCTCCACCAGGGGAACCACATGCGGCGGATTGAACGGGTGACCGATCACACAGCGCTCCGGTCGTTTGGAGCCGGACTGAATTACATCCATCGTGATGCCGGAGGAGCTCGACGCGATGATCGAATTGGGCGGCGTTGCCTCGTCCATCTGCGCGAACAACTTGATCTTGAAATCGGGCCGCTCCGGTGCGTTTTCCTGCACCCAGTCGGCTTCCGCGAGTGCGCGGCTCATGTCCGGGGTGAAGGTCAGCCGATCACGCGAGGCACCGGCCGAAAGACCGACCTGCATGAGCAATGGCCACGCATCATCGACGTACTTGCGCAGGTTCGTTTCTGCCTGCGGTCCCGGATCGGTCGCAACCACATCGAATCCGCGGGCGAGATAGTATGCGGCCCAGCTTGCGCCGATCACCCCGGTGCCGACGATCGCGATTCGATGCACAGATTGATTTGAAGCCATTGCCCTCTCTCCTTCGGTTGCAGCACGCCTGCATCGTCCGCAATGAGGCGCGCGTTCGATATCCCCTCTATGGGGGGCGGGGCTTGACGGCGCTCGGATGGCGCGCCCGCAGAATTGCACAATCGAACGCGTTCTACCTACAAGCGCGCCCGCGGTTTGCGATCTACGCTGCAGTCATGTCGAGTGCAGATGAATCAATCGCGCGGTTTTCTGACCGGGACGCCGGGCAGACGGCAGAGGGCTCTGTGGTGCCCTTTCCCGCAACGCGCGTTGGCCGACCCCGCTCGTCAGGGGGTACCTGGGAGTTCCGCCGGGCAATCGTCCGGGCCCGCTCTGCCCTCATCGGCATGCGGCTCGAGGATGCTTCACGGGCCACGGCGCAGCTCAAGCGGCTGCTGAGCACCCGCCGGGAACCCCACTTCGCGCGCTACGCGCGGGCCCTACAGATACTCGAGGCTTCCGTTCTCGCGGCAGAGGACGACTTTTCGGCCGCCCGCAGCATGCTGAAGAGCCTTGCCGCGTACAACGGCGACACGCTTGCGGCGACCGTCCTGCGCTACTTGGATTGGAAGCACGGTGACCGCGAGCAGGCCGGCGCGCCGGATACGGTCGACTACTTGGCGGCTCCCGTTGGCGGCAAAGCAGTCTGTCGCATATTGAGTCTTTGTGTGAGCGCGGGCCTTGCGTTTGATCGCCTGCAGCTCGCCGTGTCCGCCAATCTCGCCACCGAAGCGCTGCAGCTGGCGCGCCTACGCTACGGCAATGGCTCGCCACTGTGCACCTTCCCCGCGACCTTGCTCGCACAGGTGGCCTATGAACAGGGCCGCCTTGAGGAAGTGGACACCCTGTTGCGGCCACGGCTGTCGGTGATTCGCGCCTCGGGAATACTGGAATGCGTCGCGCGCGCGAGCGTGCTCCTCGCGCGGCTCTCGTTGCATCGGGGTCGAGATCGTGCCGCGTTGACCATGCTGCGCGAAACGGAAGCGCTTGGCCGCGCCCGCCGTTGGCCAAGATTGGTCTCCATCGCCTCCTCGGAATACGCCCGAGTGCTGCAGATGCTTCGTTACGACGAGGGGCAAGGACCCGCGCGGCCGCAGCCGTGCTCTCGACCACCTCCGCTTCGAACTCGAGTGGGCTCTTACACGCTGTCACCTGACGCCGCGCTGAGCTTTTCCGCATTTGAAAATATCCTGCGGCGGGCATGCTCGGCCGCTGCTCAGGGTTCCGTCGACGACAGCTATGAGCTGCTGATCCCGTGGTTGCGCGTTGGCGCGGCCCGTGGGCTGTGCATGGCTTTTGTGGACGCCGGCCGGCCGCTCCTGGCATTGCTGGAGCAGCTTTACTACGCGCTGCCGACCAATGATCCGCGACTCTCCGATCTGCGTCCGTACATCGCGACGCTGCTGCGATTCACCGCGCAGGCGGACAGCGAAGAGTCATCGACCATCGCCTATCGTCCGCTGTCCCGCCGCGAGATTGGCATCCTCCAAATGATCGCCGACGGAATGTCCAACAAGGGTATCGCGAGGTCGCTGGGAATCGCACCGGAAACCGTAAAATCACACGCCAAGAGCATCTTCGTTAAGCTCGCCACTCGCACCCGTGCTCAGGCAGTCGCCCGTGCCGAGGCGATCGGGTTCCTATAGCTGAGCGGCGCACCGTTTCGCATGTCGAACGAGCGCAGAGAGGTCTGCGACGCGGCGCCGCTCGCACCTCCACAATGTCTACGGCAAGCTCGACGTAAAGAATCGCTCCGGGGCCCTGGGCCGCGCGCGCGCCATGGGCGCGCCATGGGTATTATTAGCCGCGTCAGCTCTGCGCTGCGGGAAGGATTCAATCTGCCGATACGATGGCAATTGCCGCCGGGATCGCGGCTGCAAGCATCATGAGGCAGGGAATCGCGGCCCAGACGAGTTCAGAGGCGAAGCGCTGTCGGAAGGCGGTGCGGGCCGGGCGCGCGCGACGCGTGCGCCAGATTGCAAAAAACATCGCGGCGAAGACGCCCGCCGAAACCAGCGCGCACATTTCCAGTATGAAAAGTCGCATGCGTTACACCCTCCCAAGAATTTTCAGATAGTGGTCGACGAGCAGCGCGGCGAACAGCCACATCAGATAGGTCACCGAGAAACGAAACACGCGCATCGGCAGTTGCGGCCGCGATCCGAACTTGAGCGTGACGGCCTGATAGAGGAACCCGGCATCCAGGATCAGCGCGGCGCCAAGATAGACAGGACCGCTCATGCGCGTGAGAAACGGCAGCAGCGTCACCACCGTGAGGAGGATCGTATAGAGCAGAATTTGCTGGCGCGTGTGCGCGACGCCGTGCGTGACCGGCAGCATCGGAACGCCGGCACGCTCGTAGTCGGCGCGCCGTGCGATGGCCAGTGCCCAGAAGTGCGGCGGCGTCCAGACAAAGATGATGAGAAACAGCAGCAGCGCATCCGCGTCGACCCGGCCGGTGATCGCTGACCAGCCGAGCACCGGCGGCATCGCCCCCGCCACACCGCCGATGACGATGTTTTGCGGCGTCGCGTGCTTCAGCCACAGCGTGTAGAGCCCGGCATAGGCAATGAGCGAGACGAAAGTCAGAACCGCCGTGAGCGCGTTCACGAACACGACGAGTATGCCCATCGCCAAGGCTGCCAGAACCGCCGCAAGTCCAATCGCGCGCCGCCTCGAAACTCGCCCCGCGGGTAGCGGCCGTGTGCGAGTGCGCATCATCTGCGCATCGATGCGCCTTTCGAGTGCGTGGTTCAGCGTCGCGGCGGAGGCCGCGGCGAGCGCAATGCCGGCACTCGCCGCCAGCAGGGTCGCGAAGGATGGCGCATGAGCGCTCGCCAGCAGGGTACCCACCATGGCCGTAAACGTAATGAGTGCAACGACCTTCGGTTTGGTGAGCTCGAGATAGCAGCGCCAGGCGGCGGGCGCGGTCCGAATATCTGTGCAAGGCGTGGCTCGCGAATCCGGCACAATCACCTCGCAGCGGGACAGTCCGCCGCGGCGCCGCCGGCGGATTCCTGCGCAACTGTGGCGATCTCATCGGCGATGACGGCGACGGCGCGCTGATACCCCTTCACCAGTTCAGCGTAACCACCGCCCACGCGTTCAAACGCCCGCGTTCGACAGGCAACCAAGACATCCTTGCGCGACCTCTTCAGATCAAGAGACCAGGATGCCTCGATGAGCGCGTAACGCGACGGCGCCGATTCGAAGCGCTCGACATTGAGCCGCACCGACATTGAATCCGAGCCCGCGCGGTCGGGATCGGCACCGCCGAGCCTGCTTACGAGCTCGACCGACAGAGCGCTCTGCAGCTCATCGGCGACCGGCGCGACCCAGCGTTCGCCGTCGGCTATGGCAATGCCGCCGTCGGGGAGCCGCGTGACCAGTTCCAACCGGTTGACCTGCGCGGGAATCCTCACCGGCTCCACCTTCAGCCGCAAGTTCGCCGCGACCGCTGTCGGGTTGCGCTCGGATTCGCGCACAAGGGTGTGAAAGTGAGGGGATGTCGAAGTGCAGCCACTCAGAAGCGACGCGATGACCAGGCAAGTTATACGCCTGACGCTCATTCGGTCCCCGGCGTCGTGGACGGCGCTCTTTCGCTCGCCGGCGATTTCGACTCATGCCGGCCGCGAATCAAGGCCTCCGGGTGACGGTCGAGATAGTCGGCGAGTGAACGCACGGAGCGAAGCGTGCTGCGCGCCTCCATCAGCGTTTGGTCGATGTTGTCGCGCCATGGCGCATCCTCGGCCAACGCATGGTCGACGCTTCCCAGCGTCTTGTTCAGGGATTGGAAGGCCGCGGTGCCCGCCGGCAGCACGTCCGTTCGCAAATCGCCGAGAACGTCGTTGAGGCCGACGAAGTCCGCATCGAGATGTCGGCCGATATCCGCGATCGGAAGACGATCGATCTTGTCGATGACGCTCACAAGTTTCTGCTGCAGCTCTTGAACGCTTCCGGGAGTCGTGGGTATTTCCAGCGGCTGCGCGTCGACCGCAAAGCTGGCCGGGCTGGCGCCGGGGATGAAGTCCAGGGCGATGTAGAGTTGGCCCGTGAGCAGATTCCCGGTACGCGGCTGCGCGCGCAAGCCGCGCTCGACCAACTCGCCGACGAGCCTGGCCATCTTTTCCTCGCTGGTGGCGGTGCCGTTCTGCTCGAGCACCTCGTAGGCTTTTCCCATGCGCTGCGGGTAGATCAGTGCTGTGACGACCACCGGGAACTTTTTGTGTTTGGCGTCGTAGTCAAGGTCGATCGAAAACACTTGGCCGATGTTGACGCCGATGAACTCGACCGGCGCTCCGACCGACAAACCACGCAAGGACTGCGTGAAGCGCATGCGGACATAACGGGGCTCACCGTCCGGCGGCGCCATCGCCGTGGTCTCGTCGCCGAACAGCGTGAACTCAGCGCCGGAGGGGGCGGCTCCGACATCCGTCGCCGTGGGTACCGATTCAAACGCGACCCCGCCGGCCAGCACCGAAGCGATCGACTGGGTCCGAACCTTCAGACCATCGGCGCCGAGCGACAGGTCGATGCCGCTGGCATTCCAGAAGCGTGTGGCGCGGGTGACCAACCGGTCATACGGCGCATCTACAAACACGACCACCCGTGCGCCACGGCCGTCGGCTTCGAGTTCCCGATCGATCACGTGCCCGACCTCGAAGTGCCGGAAATACACCGGTGCATCGAGCGCCAGAGAACCTACGTCCTTCGCGTGCAGCACCACGCTCTTGCCGAGCAGGCCGTGATTCAAGGGCGGCGGATTCTCGACGCCGACGAATTCCGTTTGCCGGGTCTTGGCTTCGCCCGCCTCCACCGCGATATAAGAGCCCGAGAGAAGCGTGTCGAGGCCGGACGCCCAGCCAATACCGATGCGCGGCCGAACCACCCAGAAGCGTGCATCGGCGGTCAATAAATCCTTGGCGGTCCTGAGAAGATCCGCAGTGACCAGTACTTGATTGTGATCGGAGCTCAAGGAGATGGCGGTTACGTGTCCGATCGTGACATTGCGGTACTTCACCAGCGTCTTTCCAACCTCCAGTCCCTGGGCGGTTTGAAAGCTGATTTCGATCCGCGGCCCCGCTGTCCTCCAGGCATTCACCACGAGCGATGCGCCTATCACGGCCGCCGCGGCCGGCACAAGCCAGATGAGCGAGGGCAGCCAGCGCCGCCTCAAGACTCGCGGCGTGGGCAGCTCGTCGCGCGGGTCGACCGGCCTCTCACCGCCCATCCGGACGCCCCCTGTCCCAAATGAGTCTCGGGTCGAAGCTGAGCGCGGCAATCATCGTGGTAACGACGACTCCACAGAAAAAGACGATGCCGAGGCGCGGCTCGGCGGTGCCGAGCGCCTTGAACTTCAGCAGCGCAGCCGTCAGCGCAACCACGACCACATCCAACATCGACCAGTACCCGATGATTTCGACCAGCCGGTAAAGCGCTGTCCGTTGCCTCCGCGCCCAGCTGCTGTCGCGGCGCACCGTCCAGAGCAGCAGGCCGAGGGCCAGAAACTTCGTCGCGGGTACCGCGATGCTCGCCGTGAAAATCAACGCGGCGATATCCCACGCGCCGCTCTTCCAGAAGCTCAGCACGCCGCTCAAAATGGTGCTCTCCTCCCCGCCGCCGACGCCGTTGACGTACATGACGGGCAGCACGTTTGCCGGGATGTAAAGAATCACACTGGCAATCAGCCATGCCAGGGTGTGCTCCCCGCTGCGCGGAAGTCGCTCGCGCAGCAACGTGGCGCAGCGCGGGCAGGAGCTCAGCGGGGTCGGGACGGGCAGGCGCCGCAGGACCAGACCGCAGGTGCGGCAGGCCACCACTCCGGCCGTGATGGCGCGTACCGGGCTTGGCGCGTGTGAACTCACGAAAGCGTCCACCAAAAGCGCGGCTCGACCATGCTGAGAACCGTGAGCAAAATCATCAGGCTCGCGAGCGCCCAGATTCCGATTCCGGGCGTGACGTGCACCCAACTCGATAACTTCACGATTGCAACGAGCGCGCCTAGCAGAAAAACCTCCGTCATGCTCCAGGGGCGGGACCGGTGCAGTGCCACCAGTGCACCGCGAAAGCCCGGTGCGCGGCGCCCGAAGCTCGCAAACGTCAACAGCCAAAGCAGCAGCGCGATCTGTAGCAGCGGCAGGATGAACATGGTGAGCGCAAGCACCGCGGCCGGCCACGCCGTCCAACCGTGCAGCATCAGCAGAGCGGCACCCCAAACGGTTGCCTCGGTATGCATGCCGCCGACCTCGATAATCATCAAGGGATAAGCATTGGCAATCAGGAACAGCAGCGCCGCCGCCACGGTAAGCGCCAGCAACTGATCGACCGAGAACGAACGATGCCGGGCCAATATGCCCCCGCATGCAATGCAGGCGGCGATCTCGTGCCTGCCGAGAACAACGGTTCGATGCAGGACATCGCAATGTGGGCATACGAGGAGTTCGCTCCATCCGACGGGTGCTCTTTGCGGCTCGCTTCGGACTGCAACCGTCACACCCGTCTACCTGGCCCCAAGCTGCCGCGCTTCGTCACGCGCCGCTTCGCTGAACTCCCTCAGCGGATCGATGCCCGCCCCGGCCCCGGCCTTGATGAGATCCCGCAGCTCGCGAACCGAATGGTTCGGAGCAAAGTAGGTGTCGATGATGGTCAGCATGATCTTGTCCGCGGACGCGACGATGCGCGGCGTGGACATCACGCGCATCCGGCTGATCATTGAATAAAGAGCGACGAGGTCCGACAGCTTGGGCTCGCTGCTCACGAGCGAATCGCCGTACGCTTGCGATGCCGCCACGATGAAGTCCCGGTAGAGTTCCTCGCGTCGGGTCATTTCGTGAACCATTTGCCCGGCACGCGCCTGCGCGCGCTGCGCGAGCCAGGTCGTACCGGTTGAGGTCATACCGCCAACCACCGAACCGGCGAGCGCCGCGAGTGCGGATATGTATGCGACATCCATTCTCTTTTCCCCCGTCGCGGGCTCACGGCCGCGCGTCCCACATCGTACTGGCGTCGGTTCCGTCTACGAGCATGGCGCAACCCTCCCTGCCGGTATTTATGGCGGACAAGCGCATCGGGGAGAGTGTGCAGCTGTCGCGGACGTTCGGGATTGGACGTTGCTGCGGCGACTTGTGCGAATCAGACAGACATCAACGGGTGGGCGCCGCCCGCAGGACGAGCAGCCCGGCTATCGACGGGTTACTGGCGGGTGGCGCGCCGTATGCCGGCGGTGGTCAGGAATTTCTCGTCCGCAAGGCGCACCAAATCGCGCCCGTCGTTCTTGGCCAAATAGAGCGCCGCATCGGCGCGCGCGATGAGTTCATCGAGCGAGCGAACCTGCCTCTCCCGCACCGCCAGGCCCGCGCTCAAGCTCACGCGCAGGCCGGCCCCCGACGGCGGCAAATTGATGGCGAATACCAGGGTGCGCAACCGTTCCAGCGTCGCCATCGCCATGTCGGCCGTCGCGTCCGGCATGATCAGCAGGAACTCCTCGCCGCCCCAGCGGCCGAGCACATCGCACGCCCGCACGGACTCGCGGCCGAGGCGCGCGAATTCCCGCAACACATAGTCGCCCGTTGCGTGCCCGCAGCGATCGTTGATGAACTTGAAGTGGTCCATGTCGATGATGGCAATAGTCAGCGGCTTTTCCGCTTCGGTCGCCGCCGCGAGCGCTTCCGTCGCCAGCTCGGCCGTGCGCCGGCGGTTCGGCAATCCCGTCAAACCGTCCAGACTCGCCAGGCGCACCAGCTGCTGACGGAAGCGCAGATTGGTGACCAAGAAGTAGATGAGCAGCGCGATCACCAAGACGCCGGATACCGCGGCAATCGCGTTCCAGCGCAATTGCTGCGCCTGGCGCTGAGATTGTTCGTGCGACAGGTCCAACTCGCGTTTCAACAGCGCATTGCGCTCAATCTCGCGGTCCGTCTCGAATCGGGCGCGCAGCGCAACCGCCTGCTTGATGCGATCGGAATCATTGGTTGCCATGTAGCGGCGCATGTACTCGGCGAGGTCGTTATACGCGTCTCGATAGTTATGCAGCGCGGCATTGGTGCGCGAGCGCCACTGATACAGTGAGGCGACGCGGTAGGGCAGCACGTCGGTGCCGCTGTGATCGAGTACCTCGTTCAAGGTCGCGAGCGCCTTCTCGGGATGGCCCTCAGCCAGATCGATGCGGGCCAGCAGCGCTTCAGTCTCCTTGACCTCGTCCGAGAACCTCGATGCGATGAAGGTGAACAGCGCGTTCTCGCACGAGGAGCGCGCCTTGATGAGCTGTCCCAATTCGATGCGGGCCTCGCATACCCGCACGTCGGCGAAAGCGACGCCTTGGGTATCATTCAGCTGTGCGCTCAACTTGCGCGCCGCTTCGAACTCATCGATGGCCTGCGGGTATTTTTGCATCAGGATCAGAATCCGGCCGCGCAAGAATCTATCCACCGACAGGGCGAGCGGCGCATGCTGCGCCGTGTCCCAATCGATCGCTTCCTGATTCAAGGCCAGCGCTTGTGCATAGTCGCCCATGCTGCGCAGCACCGTCGCCAGCACGCCGGCGGCGAGCACGTGCGGCTCGGCAAATGCCGGCGTCGTGCTGGAGCGGTAAGCCTGGGTGAGGCTGCCGATCGCCAAGTCCTCGCGGTCCTCCCGGTACTGCAAGAGGCCACGCCCGATCAGCAGGCAGATATCCTCGAGCGAGCCGCGGTTTTGAACCGCTTGCGCCTCTTCGGTCACCTTGACGGCCGCCGCGATGCCGGCCTGGTCGTATACATTCTCCGCGTACAGGGACAGCAGCATGACGCGCACGGGATCGGCGTTGTCGGTTGCGAATTTCAGTCCCTTGAAAACGGCGTCGCGGGCCTTGGATTCCAGCTCGAGGATGCTGTAGGCCTGCGCCTGCACACTGTATAGCGAGGCGAGGCGCTGAGGATTGGGAATCGGCGCGGCCAGCTCGGCCTTCAAAAGCGGGGCAACTTTCTTCAAGGCGGCGTTGGCGTCCTGGTCCACCAGAATTTGCAATGCTCGGATCGCCGGATCCGCATTGGGCAGGCAGGCAGCCGCGGCCGGTTGGGCCGCAAGCACCCATGACAGCAGCACCGCGGCGAAAATACCCGCTATTCCCACTCGGGAAGCACGCCGGCCCGCACATCTGGAATTACACATGATCGCCACGAAATTACGGCTTTCCCCCCAACCGTTCGTTACCTGATGTCACGGTTTTCAACTTCTGCCCGCTCAGAGCGCGCTGCGGCCCCCGCGCGCCGGCCGAGTGTGATCCAAGTCGCAGGCCGGGTCGCCGTCCTGCGAACGGGAATGGTGACAAGGTCGCTGGAATTGGAGCATATTGCGGTGTGTCACGACTAGTATTTCGCCCCGCAACAAACCATAAAGAAGGATAGGGCTGGTTATGTCATCGTTCTTTGATCGCGAGAATACGGTTGCCGGTCCGGGTTTCAACCGATTTATGGTTCCGCCGGCCGCCCTTGCGGTGCACCTCTGCATAGGACAGGCCTACGCCTTTTCCACGTTCAACCTGCCGCTCACGAAGCTGATTGGGCTGACCCAGTCCGCACCAAATGACTGGAATTTGAAGGATGTCGGCTGGATCTTTTCCATTGCCATTGTATTTCTAGGCGCCTCGGCCGCCCTCTTCGGACGCTGGGTGGAGCGCGTGGGGCCTCGCAAATCGATGTTCGCCGCGGCGCTGTGCTTTGCCGGAGGCTTTTTGGTTTCCGCGGTTGGTATTCGCCTGCATCAGTTGTGGATCATTTACCTGGGTTATGGGGTGTTGGGCGGCTGCGGTCTGGGCATCGGCTACATCTCGCCGGTATCGACACTGATTAAATGGTTTCCCGACCGGCCCGGCATGGCCACGGGCATGGCAATCATGGGGTTCGGCGGGGGGGCGCTCATCGCGGCTCCACTTTCGGTGCTGCTGATGAAGCACTTCACCACTGTAACCTCCAATGGTGTGCTCGAGACCTTCGTCACCATGGGCGTGATCTACTTCATGTTCATGATGATCGGCGTAATCACCGTCCGCGTACCGGCGGACAATTGGAAACCGGCCGGCTGGGTTCCAGCGGCGCATCCTCAAGCGCTGGTTACGCAAGCCAACGTCGCAGTCGATGTGGCCTGGCGCACGCCGCAATTTTGGCTGCTGTGGGTCGTGCTCTGTATGAACGTGACGGCGGGTATCGGCGTGTTGGGCCAGGCATCGCCGATGATTCAGGAAATGTTCAGCGGCAAGGTGTCGCCGGCCTCCGCTGCGGGGTTTGTCGGTCTCATCAGTCTGTTCAATATGATCGGCCGATTTTTCTGGGCGAGCACCTCTGACTACATCGGTCGACGCAGTACTTACATGGTGTTCTTCATCCTGGGTATCGTGCTCTACGCACTGGTGCCCTACTTCGGCCATATCGGCTCGACGCCGCTGTTCGTGGCCGCGTTCTGCATCATCCTATCGATGTACGGCGGCGGCTTTGCCACCATCCCCGCGTACCTGCGCGATATGTTCGGCACCTTCCAGGTCGGCGCCATTCATGGCCGGCTCTTGACGGCCTGGTCGGTCGCCGGCGTGCTAGGTCCGGTGTTGGTCAACTACATTCGTGCCTATCAAATCGACCACGGCGTACCCAAGGCGCAGGCCTACTCCGTCACCATGTTCATCATGTGCGGCTTGTTGCTCATTGGCTTTATCTGCAATTTCGCAATGCGTCCCGTCGATGAGAAATACCATTACAAGAATCTCGCGCCGGCCGCGGCACCAACCGGAGGCAAGGCATTATGAAGGCTCGACTCGGAATAATGTGGCTCATCGTCGGAATTCCGCTATTGTGGGGCACTTGGAATACGCTGCAAAACGCTTTGAAATTATTTCAATAATGTGCCGGGCGACACTCCCGGCCGGAGGGGGTCCGTCATGCATATCAACTTGAGTCTGGCGCCGATTGTCGCGCTGGTCGCCGGCATTCTCATTCTGGTGATGCCGAAATTGCTGAACTACATCATCGCCCTGTACTTGATCGTCGTTGGACTCTTGGGGCTGTTCGGCACCGGTGGATCTTTTCACTTCAGATAACGCTGCGCAGCGCCGCGCCGTTCGGACTGCCGAGTCCCGTGCAGGCATCCCAGCCCGCGGCGGCGGCAAAGTCGCCGTTGTTGCCTGAAGTAATGTCGCGCAACGCATTGGCCGCCTGGTATACCTTTGGATTTATCAGGCCTGCGGACTTGCCCGACAGATGGTTCAAGCGGGCGAGCAGTGCCGCCCACAATGGCGCCACCGCGCTCGTGCCGCCGATCACACTGTTGGTGCCGTCGACTCGAATGTCATAACCTGTTTGCGGATCCGCGTTCCCCGCCACATCGGGCACTCCCCGTTGTGTGAGCGGTGTCCGCGTTCCTTGAGTCGTAACGGCGTTCAAGTTCGACTGCCAGGTGGGTTTCGCGAAAAACCCACTGATGCCGCCGCCGCTCGCACCGCCGCTCGCCCCGTCGTTCCAAACGACTTCGCCGCTGATGGCGCTCGGCGTGGCGTGGAGGCTGGTGCCGCCGCAGGCAAGTGCGAAGGGACTGGAGGCGGGGAAATCCACGTGATCGCTGCCGTCCGCGACGCCGTCGCTCGAGCCGTTGTCTCCCGAGGCAATGCAGACCGTGATCCCCATCGTCGCCGCCGCCTGAAAGGCATCGTCCATTGCCGTCATAGCCTGCGATGTCCAAGTCGATTCCGGTCCGCCCCAACTGATTGAAATGACGGCGGGTCTGTTCGTCGTGTCATGAATCGCGGTGGTGATGGCATCGAGAAATCCGGCATCCGTGTTCGGCGCAAAGTACACCGCGATCGATGCCTGCGGCACGATGGCTCCGACCACTTCGATATCCAGCATCACTTCGCCGTCCGGACCGTTCGCATCGCCGGTGGGCGTATTCTGCGCGTGATCGACTGAAACCGCGGTGACCGTGGGCGAGCCGACGCCCACACTCTTGAAGTAGGTGTCCAGGTCCGCGGGACGAAAACCACCGCCGAGCTCGATCAGCGCCACGCACTGACCGAGACCTGTGCTCGCCGGAAACCCATACAGCGTCGCAACTTGCGTCGGCGTGAATGAGGTCGCGGCGCTTGCCGCCGGTCGAACTCTGAAGTGTGCCGCCGCCTGCGGCCGGCTATCGAGACCCAGCACGGCTTCGACCACCCCGTCGAGCGAACTCGGCAAGTGGATGCTGCCGGTGCGGCCGCGGTAGCTGCAGCTGGCGTGTCGCATGTGCTGCAATTGAACACCAAAGGCGGCGTTGAACTGCGCCACTGTCCCCGACAGCACCACGGTACGTCGCGCCGCGTGTTCCAGCACGACCGCCAATCCATTCGCAGCGGCGAAGGCGCGCACCGCCGCGAAGTCGCCGGCATCGGCGCCGTGCCGCGCCGCAAATTCCTCGCGAGTCAAATAGGGGACGCCGAGTTTCCCCGACGCCAGCTCGGCCACGCGTCCGCGAAATTCCTCGCGCGCACGGCGCCGCACGAGCATCGTGACTTCCAACCGTTCTGTTGGGTCTGCCGGCGCCACCACGCGGGCGCCCGGCATGACGACGCGCTCGCTGCCCTTCAATGGAATATTTGCCACGACTGCCTCCTCGAATGGGTAGGCACAGTGTACTTAAGGCGAATTTAATCGCCATGTCGTGGCCTGGCGACGCGGCCCCGATTCTATTTTAGGCGGTGGCCCGCAATGGCCGCCGGGCAAACCATCCAAACAGGAGAATGCCGCAATAACAGGCCGCCGGCACGATCAGCGCGTATTTCAAGCCCCAGAAATCCGCCGCATTGCCGGTCACCAGTGGGACGATGGCCCCACCGACGATGGCCATGCAAATCACGCCGGACCCTTCGGCCGCGCGCTCCCCGAGTCCTTCGTTTGCGAGCGTGAAAATCGTCGGAAACATGATGGAATTGAACAAGCCGATCGCCAGCAACGACCAGGCCGATACCGCGCCCGACGTGTTTGCGGAAATTGTCAGCAAGGCGATCACGGTGCCCGCCACGCATGCCAGGACCTTGCCCGGGGAAAACAGACGCAGCACATAGGAGCCGATGAATCGACCAACCATGGCGCCGCCCCAGTAAAACTGGATGTGCTTGCCGGCGCTTTCGGCGTCCAGCGCGAGCGTATTCGGTTGCATGAGGTAATTGACGATGAGCGATCCAATCGCCACTTCGCCGCCGACATAAAGGAAAATGCACAGCGTTCCGAAGGCGAATCGCGGACGCGTCAGCAAGTTGAACGCGCGCAGGATCGGCGTGTGCGAGGCCGGCGGCTCGACCAATGCCTTGCGGCGCCACCAGACGGCGGCCGCGATCAGCGCCAACGCTATCGCAAGCCCGACATAGGTTTGCACGATGACGTGCGTCTCGGCGGTGCGAAACGCATCGAGCGCGGCGCCCGACAAGGTCTTCGGATCAATTTTCGCCAAGGTCCCCAAAATCAGAATCGACCCGACATAGGGAAATATGGTCGTACCGAGTGAATTGAAGGCCTGCGCAAAGGTCAGCCGGCTGCTCGTCGTGGCAGGCTTTCCCAGCATGGAAATCAGCGGATTGGCCACCACCTGTACGGTGGTGATGCCCGACGCCAACACGAACAGCGCCAGCAGAAATAAGCCGAATAAGCCTTGCGATGAGGCCGGAATGAATAAAATGCATCCCGCCGTCATGAGCAAGAGCCCCGCGACCGCGGATCGCATGTAGCCGATGCGCCGTACCAGTGCGGCGGCGGGGATCGAAATGATGAAGTACGCGGCAAAAAACGCCGACTGAATCAGCATCACCTCGCCATAGTTCAAGGTGAACAGGGCCTTGAGCTTGGGGATCAGCACATCGTTCAAGCTGGTGATGCCGCCGAACGCGAAAAACAGGACAAATACGAAGGCCTGCAGGTCCGGCGCGTAGGTCGCCGGGGCGGATTCGTTCGTCGCTGCGGTGGTGGCGTGCATCAGGCGAAGGGATTGCGGCGAATAATGGTCTGGTCCCGGTCCGGCCCGGTGGAAATGATGGTGATGGGTATACCCACCAGCGCTTGCAGGCGCTCCAGATACTTCCGGGCATTCACCGGCAGTTCATCGTAATTCGTAATCCCCACCGTGCTCTCCTTCCAGCCTGGCACGTCCTCGTACACCGCCATGCATCCCGCGTAGTCTCCCGACAGCAGCGGCGGCGTGGTCGCAATGCCGGCGTCGGTCTTGTAGCCCACGCAAACTCGAATTGTGTCCAAACCATCCAGCACGTCCAGTTTGGTCACGCAAAGCAACGAACAACTGTTATGCACGATGGATCGCCGCAATGCAACCGCATCGAACCAGCCGCAGCGCCGCCGCCGTCCCGTAACCGATCCAAATTCATGGCCGACCCGGGACAAATACTCGCCGGTGTCGTCGAGTAATTCCGTCGGAAAAGGACCGGCGCCGACCCGCGTGGCGTACGCCTTGACGATGCCCAGTACCTCGTCCAGCCGGCGCGGACCGATACCTGAGCCGGCTGCCGCGCCGCCCGCCGTCGTCGTTGAGGAGGTCACGTAAGGATAGGTACCCAGGTCGACGTCGAGCATCGCGCCTTGCGCGCCTTCGAACAGCACATTACGGCCGTCCGCGCTCAATTGCTCGAGAATGCCCGCGACATCGGCTACCAACGGCTTCAGGCGCTCGCCGAGCATCAGATTCGATTCCAGCACTTGCTGGAAATCGACCGGTGCCGTTTGGAAATAGCGCTGCAAGACGAAGTTGTGGTAATCGAGAATTTCGCCCAGCCTCGCGGCGAAACGCTCGCGATGAAACAAATCGGCGACCCGCAGCGCGCGCCGGGCGACCTTGTCTTCATACGCCGGCCCGATGCCGCGCCCTGTCGTGCCGATTGCGTTCTCGCCCTGCGACTTTTCACGCGCCTTGTCGAGCGCAACGTGCGACGGGAGGATCAGGGGACATGCCGGACTCACGCGCAGACGATCAAAAACAGGCACGCCCTGCCCGATCAGCATTTCCGCTTCCTTGAAGAACGCCTCGAGCGACAGCACCACACCATTGCCGATGAGGCATTGCACATGGGCGTGCAAAATTCCCGAAGGAATCAGCGACAGAACGGTTTTCTTGCCGCCGATGACCAGCGTGTGCCCTGCATTGTGGCCGCCTTGAAAACGCACCACTGCCTGCACCTGATCGGTCAGCAGATCGACAACCTTACCCTTGCCCTCGTCGCCCCATTGCAAGCCGATTACGACCAGGTTTTTACCCATTGCGCGCCATCCACAGCAATGCCAATCCCGCCACCATGCTGATGAGCCCTCCCCAACGCAGCTGCGAGTGCTCGGCCTTTGCAAGTCTTGCCATCAGCCGCTGTGCGGCGGCTGGATTGACGAAGGGCAGTATTCCTTCGAGCACCAAGTACAAAGCGAACGCCCCACCCAAATAGCGCGCCAGTTCAGTCCAACCGATATCCATCACGAAATTACGGGCTCAGCGCTGCGGCGGCTGCGGTTGCGGCTTGTTGAAATACTTGAAATACGCACTGTCGGGAGCGATCACCAATAGGTCGCCCTGCGTGCCGATGGCCTCGCGGTACGACTGCATGCTGCGATAGAAGCTATAGAATTCCGCGTTCTTCGAATACGTCTTGGCAAACACCTCGCTCGCCGAGGCATCGCCCTCGCCGCGTGTCTGCGCGGCCTTGCGTGCCGCATCGGCGAGAATTTCGGTTTGCGCCTTGTTCGCTTCGGCGCGGATCTTCTCCGCCGCCTCCACGCCCTCCGCGCGCAGCTTGGCCGCCTGCGCCTTGAAGGTGGCCCGCATGCGGTCGAAAACCGAGTCCTGCACCTGCTGCGGCAGGTCGATCTTCGTGATGCGCACATCCACGAGTTCGACGCCAAGCTGTTCGGCGAGCGGCCGCGCGGTTTTCATCATCGCATCGGTGAATTCCGCGCGCTCGGCGGTGATCACCTGCTGCAAGCTGCGCTGCGTGACGACGCTCTTGATGCTGTCCTTGACCGTCTCGCCCAAGCGGGCATTGGCGACTTCCTCGGTGCCGCCGGTGGCCTCGTAGTAGCGGCGTAAATTCAGGATCCGCCACTTGACGTAGAAATCCACATTCAACTGTTCTTGCTCGCGCGTCAAGAAATGTTCCGACGGGTACATCTGCGTGAGAATCCGCCGGTCGTAGCGGTTCACTTCGTTGACCAGCGGGATCTTGAAATGCAGTCCAGGCTGGTAATTCCATTCGACGATCTCGCCGCCGATCGATTTGATGGCGAGCTCTCCCTCGCTCACCGTGAACAGGCTGGCGCGCACGATCAAGATCGCCGCCACCAGTGCGAGCAATATGTAGAGCAGCCGGTTCTGCATCATCGCACCCCACGCGCGCGGGCGGGATCTTCCACCGGCGTCACCTGGATCTCCGGCAGCCGCGTCTGCGGGGCCACCGTCATGGTGTCATTCGGGTTGGAAATCGACTGCGAGCCGAGGGAAATCAATTTCTCCAACGGCAGGTACATCATGTTGTTGCTGCCCTTGGTATCGACAATCACCTTGCGCGAATTTCGATAGACGTTTTCCATGGTCTCGAGGTACATGCGCTCGCGCGTAACGGCCGGCGCGCGCTCATACTGGTTCAAGACCTGATCGAATCGCGAGGTCTCGCCCTGCGCAATGGCCAACACCTGCAACCGGTATGCCTCGGCGTCGAGCAGGTTCTTCGCGGCTTGGCCGCGGGCGCGCGGGACCACATCATTTCGATAGGTCTCGGCATCCTGCTGATAGCGCTGGCGGTCCTTGTCCGCCTTGATGGCGTCGCGCTGCGCGTCCTGCACCGGCTCGGGAACGATGACGTCGCCCAACTTGACGCTGATGATATTGACGCCCATGTCATAATTGTCGAGCGTCTTTTGCAGCAGCTTCTTGGCGCGATCCGTGATCGAGGGATCGAACGCCAGCGCCTTGTCGAGCGAGGCCTGACCGACGGCCTCGCGCATGGCGCTTTCGCTCACCTGCACCAGCGTCTCCTCGACGTTGTTGACCTGGAACAGATACTTGCGCGGGTCAGGTTTGGTGTACTGCACCGCCGATTTGACTTCGACCAGATTCGTATCGGCGGTCAACATTCGCGCATCGTCCGTGACGCTGAACTGCTGCGAGACATTGACGATGCGCTTCGATTCGATCGGCCAGGGCAGATGCCAGTTGTAGCCGGGCCCCGTGGTCTGCATGTACTTGCCGAAGCGCAGAATGACCGCGCGCTCCTGCGCATCGACCCGATACAGGCCGCTGCCGATCCATACCGCTCCGATCAGGACTAAAATGCTGCTCAGGCCCTTGCTGAAGCCCGGAGAACTCTGACCGCCGCCGAGACTGCCGCCGCCGCTGCCGCGTCCGAACAGCGCGCTCAGGCGCCGCTGAAAGTTTCGCAGCACATCATCCAGATCATTTTGCGATTGCTGGGGCCGGTTCCACGGATTGCGCTTTTCCCCGCCAGGTTCGTTCCAAGCCATGAGATATGCCTAATTATATGTTGCGAAGTTCGGGATCATGGATGATGGAGCCGGGCATTCTATCAGGCGACCCGCCGCCTAACTAGAAAACTCAAGCGACGCGCTGTGCGAGCGCGCGCGCCGGTTCCAGGAGGTTGACGCCCTTGGCTCCGGCTAGTTTGGCAACTTCGGTCAAATCCAGTTCAACGTCCACATCCCAGCTGCCGTCTTCGCATTGCCGCTCGGCGCGCACGGCGTTGCGCTTGTACAGTTCAGATCTGACGGCGGCCGCTTGCAGTTGCAGATGAAACGTGCGTCGCACCTGATTGGGACGCACCGCGCGCGCCAGCGCCTCGCGCAGCAATCCCAAGCCCTCCCCGCTCGCCGCCGACGCCCACACCTGCGTCGCCACGCCATCGGCGCCCTCGATGCTTCGCGGTTTGTCGCCGCTCAAATCGATCTTGTTGAAAACCAGCAGCTCGCGAATCTCTCCGGCGCCAATACCCTTGAGCACGTCGCGAACCTGGTCGATACGTTCATCGCGCAGCGGATCGCTGGCATCCACCACGTGCAGCAATAAATCGGCGTCGCGTGCTTCCTGCAGAGTCGAACGAAATGCGGCCACCAATTCGTGCGGCAGCGCTCGCACGAATCCCACGGTATCGGCCAACACCACCTCGCCGATGCCCGCCAATTTGACCCGCCGCACGGTGGGATCGAGCGTTGCGAACAGCTGATCAGCCACGAAGCTGTCGGATCCGGTCAGTGCATTGAACAGCGTGGATTTACCGGCATTGGTGTAACCGACCAGCGCGACCGTGGGCACCGGTACCTCACGGCGCACATGCCGGCCCGTGTCGCGCTGGCGACCCAGTTTTTCCAGGCGCGAGCGCAACGTGCGAATGCGTTTGGCAATCAAGCGCCGGTCGGTCTCGAGCTGCGTCTCGCCGGGCCCGCGCAACCCGATGCCGCCTTTTTGCCGTTCAAGATGAGTCCACCCTCGCACCAAGCGCGTGGCCAGATGCGAAAGTTGCGCCAGTTCGACCTGCAGCTTGCCTTCGAAGCTGCGCGCCCGTTGCGCGAAGATGTCTAAAATCAACCCGTTACGGTCCAATACTCGACGGCCGGTCAGTTTCTCCAGGTTGCGTTCCTGGCTGGGCGTGAGGGTCTGGTCGACCAACACCAGGTCAGCGTGGTGAGCCTCGGCAAAGGCACGAATTTCCTCCGCTTTGCCTGAGCCCACGAAATACTTGGGATCGGGCCGGGCACGAGCGGCCAGCACGGAGCCCACCGAGACCGTGCCCGCAGAAGCCGCCAATGCCGCAAATTCAGCGATGTCATTCGGATCGACGGGATGCCCGATGCCGACGCCGACCAATACGGCACGCTCGCCGCCCTGCGGGCGTTCAAATAACTGCAGAGTGCCACCCACTCATTCGACGATAGCCGGTTCCGTCACTTCGCCATCTTCTCCCGTCGGCAATCGCACATTGCGTGCCGGCACGACCGTGGAGATGGCATGTTTATAAACCATCTGACTAACGCTGTTTCTCAACAAAACGACGAACTGGTCGAATGAATCGATCTGTCCTTGTAATTTGATGCCGTTTACCAGATAGATTGAAACGGGCACCCTTTCTTTGCGCAGGGCATTCAAAAACGGATCCTGCAGAGACTGGCCACGGGCCATGAGTAAAGCTCCTTGTTTTTGGTGTCGATCGTACTGCCGTATCACTTCCATGCGGCACGAGGCGCGTACGCGATTAATGCTAGCACAGCGCAATGGCCCACGTTGAAAAGCCCCTCACGCAAATCCGCCCTTGGATAGTGCATCAAAAATCGCGTCTGCAACGTCCGGACGCATGGAATCAAACCAGCGTGCATTGGCGCGCCGGCGAAGCCAGGTCAATTGCCTTTTAGCGAGTTGTCGCGTCGCCGCAATGGCTTGATTTTGTGCTTCATTCAACGCGTAGTGTCCCGCCAAATATCTCCACAATTGTCGATATCCGACCGCGCGCATGGACGGATGTTCCGGGCTCAAATCGCCTCTTTTGTACAGGCCTCTCACTTCTTCGACGAAACCGGCCTCGAGCATCGCCTTGAACCGCTTTTCGATCTTGGTGTGTAACTCGCCCCGTTCAAGGGGGGCAAGTGCAAATTCGATGAGATTTACGTCGGCAAAAACCGACACGCGCGCCTGTTGCAGTTTTGTGATGCTCTGCCCCGTGACCCGATGGACCTCGAGCGCCCGCTGGATGCGCTGCGGATCGTTGACGTGAATGCGCGCCGCGGCGTCCGGATCCACCTGCGCCAGCTCCCGATGGACCGCGGCCCAGCCTGCTGCAGCGGCGCGTGCATCGATCTCGGCACGCACCCGCAGGTCTGCTTCAGGCAAATCCGCAATGCCGGCGGTCAGGGCATGGAAGTACATCATGGTCCCGCCGACCAACAGGGGCTGACGTCCGCGCGACCAGATTTCCTGCACCGCTTGCCGCACGTCAAGGGTGAACTCGCCGACCGAGTAGCCCGATGCCGGATCGCGAATATCGATCAGGTGATGCGGGATCCGCTCGCGGGTGCTCGGGGACGGTTTGGCAGTGCCGATGTCCATGCCGCGGTACACCAGCGCAGAATCGACGCTGATGATCTCCAGCGGCAGGCGCTCGGCGAGCTGCACCGCCAGGTCCGACTTGCCGGAACCGGTGGGCCCCATCAATAACACCGCCGAGCGCTGCGGCACGCTCACCGCCCGCGCAAGAACAACCGATCCAGCTCGCCCATGGACAAACGAACCCAGGTCGGGCGGCCGTGATTGCACTGATCGGCGCGCGGCGTGCCCTCCATCTCGCGCAGCAACGCATTCATTTCCGGCACGCTCAAAGTTCGCTGGGCGCGCACGGCGGCGTGGCAGGCCATGGTCGCGAGCAGATGGTTGATCGACTCCTCGACGCGGCGCGAATGACCCGAATCGACCAGATCCGACAGCACATCGCGCACGATACCTGCCGGATCCCGGCCTGCCAGCAGCGTCGGGATCGCCCGCAACGCCACTTGATCTACGCCCAGCCGCGTGACGCCAAATCCCAGCGCCGAAAATTCCGGCTGGTGCGCTTCCGCCATGTCGGCCTGCGCGGGAGTCACATGCAGAATTTCAGGCATCAAGAGCTGCTGCTGCGCAGTGTGCCCCGCCAGCAGCTTCTTCATCCCTTCGTACATGATTCGCTCGTGCGCGGCGTGCATGTCCACCAGCACCATGCCGTCGGCCGCTTGCGCCAAGATATAGACGCCGTGAAGCTGTGCGATCGCATAGCCCAAGGGCGCGGCAGTGCCGTCAGCGGCACCGCCATTCAGCGGGCCCTGCGCCGGCACCGCATCGCGCACTGCCGCTGTCGCGGGGCTCAAATAAGGACGGTAGGCATCGGTGGCGCCGCGTTGCGCCGCTTCCGGCAACGAGAAGCGCGCTTGCATGGGACTTCCCGCGAAGGCTGTGGCACCGGTGAGCCAGTCCGCGGGCGCGCTGCCGGCGGAGTCCGCGGACGGCCGGGTATCCGCCAGCACTTTTTCCAGAGTTCGAAATACGAAGTCATGGATGCGGCGCGAATCGCGAAATCGAACTTCCAGCTTTTGCGGATGCGCGTTGACGTCGACCTGGCTCGGATCCATTTCCAGATACAGCACATAGGCGCAAAATCGGCCGTGGAACAGCACATCCCGATAGGCTAGGCGCGCAGCGCCCACCATGAGCTTGTCGCGCACAAAACGTCCGTTGAGATAGGCGAACTGCAGGTCCGCCTGGCTTCGGGAAAATGTGGGCAGTGCCAACCACCCCGAAAGCCGCAAGACTTCTGTTTCATGACGCAATTCGATGACGTGCGCAGCGAATTCCTCGCCGCAAATCCGGGCGACGCGTTCCAGCCGTTCGGCGCTGCTCTCCGCCCGCGCCAGTGTCAAGACGCTCTTGCCGTTGTGAATGAGCGAAAAGGCCACGTCAAAGCGCGAAAGCGCCAGGCGTTCCAGCATGCGAACGATGTGCTGGTACTCGGTATTCTCCGTGCGCAGGAACTTGCGGCGCGCCGGAACGTTGAAAAACAGGTCCCGCACCTCGACGCGGGTTCCTGCGCCGTGCGCGGCGGGGGCCGGCGCGCCGATCTCACCGTCGCGCGCGTCGATCGTCCAGGCATGCGGCGCCCGCGCCGTCCGCGACGCCAATGACAACCGGGAAACGGACGCGATACTCGGCAGCGCTTCGCCGCGAAATCCCAAGGTCGACACGTTCTCGAGATCTTGAAGTGAGGCGATCTTGCTGGTGGCATGGCGTGCCAGCGCCAGCGCCAGATCGGACGCATCGATCCCGGTGCCATCGTCGGTAACGCGAATCAGCCCGCAACCGCCGCGCTCGAGTTCAACCTCGATGCGCCGCGCGCCCGCATCCAGCGCGTTTTCCACGAGTTCCTTCACCACGGAAGCCGGACGCTCGATCACCTCGCCGGCAGCGATCTGACTGATCAGGGAATCGGACAGCAATTGAATGGGCAATGGCGACCTCGAGTCGCGCATTTTCGCACAAGCCTGAAGGTTTAAGGGCGCGCGATCGGGCGCGCTGGGCGATCAGCGCGCCTCCGCCTCGAGCGTTAGTCGCTCGTGCCGCCCGCGCCGGCGGTCGCGAGCACGGGTCGCGAGGAGCTTGCGGCCGCGAGTTGCGCGATACGCGTGCCCATGGGCGGGTTGGCGTAGAAATAGTCGTGGACGCCCTGATGAATCGCCGCGGCGAGCCTGGCCTGATGCGCCGGGGTGCGCAGCCGCAGTTCCTCTTGCGGATTTGAGATATACGCGGTTTCAACCAGCATCGAGGGAATATCAGGCGACTTCAAGACCACGAAGCGCGCCTGCTGAACTTCATGCTTGCGAACCTCGCCCGCCTGAGTCAATTGGTGCAGTACCCGTTCCGCCGCTACCTGGCTGGCATTCAGCGAGGCCGACTGCGATAAGTCGAGCAGCACGGAAGCCAGGACATCGTCCTTGTCGTCCAGCGACACACCACCGATTAGATCCGACGCATTTTCGCGCTCCGCCAGCCATCGCGACGCCTCGTCGGTCGCGCCACGCTGCGACAGAATGTACACCGAGGAGCCGTCGATGCTGCGATCGCGAATCGAATCGGCGTGAATCGAGACGAACAGATCCGCCTGCTGAGCTCTGGCGCGGCGCATCCGATCGCGCAGCGGCACGAAGTAGTCTCCTCCGCGCGTGAGAACGGCCTTCATTCCCGTTTCGCGGTTGATCTTGAGAGCCAGTTCGCGCGCAATCGCCAGCACCACGTCTTTTTCGCGCGTGCCGTTCTTACCGATCGCGCCGGGATCCTCGCCGCCGTGGCCCGCGTCGATGGCGATGATGAGATCGCGTGCATCGGAGGGCGCGTGCTTTGCCTTGACGGGCTTGTCGTTGGTGGGTCTGTCGACGACGCGGCCGGCCCCGGCAAGATCGACGACCAGACGATAGCCATAGTGCGCGTTCGGTGAACTCAGAAAGCTCTTCGCTTGGACAGGCCGCGCTAGATCGAGTACCAGTCGAAGATTGCCTGACGGACTGTGCGACATGCGCACTCTCTTCACGGCGCCGGCGCCGGGCGGTGCAGTGCGGGCAAACTTGCCCAACCGCGCACCCGAGACATCCAGAACCACACGCTCGGGATTGTGGAGAATGAGCAAACTGTGCTGCGCGCTACCCGAGAGATCGACGACAACCCGCGTGTTATCAGGTCCTGACCAGAGCCGCACGTCGCGAACATCGACTGCGCGAGCGGAATGCGGCAGCAGGGTTGCCAGCAGTAAGCCTCCGGCCCACAGCATCAGACGATTCATGGCAATAAGTTAACGCTTTATCCGCTCTTTTTTCAAGTTAAATTAGATACATAGAGATTTAAGCTAGTGTCGATTGCTAGCTTGCCGAGCCATGCGGCACCCACCCCGCTCCCCGCGTTCAGGCGAGCCGCGCGAGCCTCGCCGGCATAGAGCAGTTGCAGATTTAGATCGGCTCGCGGAACGGCAGTTCCACCCTTTTCAGGCCATTCGATCAACATGAGATATCCAGGGCCGGTCATATCGCGCAGTCCGAGTTCCTCGACTTCGAGGGTGGTCTGCACCCGATAGAGGTCAACGTGCACGCATGTCAGGTCCGCCACGCTGTAGGTGTCGACCAGTGTGTACGTGGGACTGCGCACCGGCGCGGTAACGCCGAGCGCATGCAGCAGGCTGCGTGCACAGGTGGTCTTGCCGCTGCCCAGTTCGCCTCGCAAGTGAAAGACGGCACCGGCGCTTTCACCCGCGCCTGCGCGTGCGCCGGGGAAGCTTCTCGCGAGCGCCGCGCCCAAGGCTTCTGTGGCGGCGCTGTCGGGCAAGTCAAATGCTAAGAAGGCGTCTGCCATCGGTTTAGTATACGGGTTGCACCATGACCGCCCCCGCACTACCTGCTGCGCTTGAACCTAAATCGCTCGCCGCGTCGCTGCGAGGTTGGGCCCAGCAACTGGGCTTTACCGGGCTTGGGATCGCGGCCATCGATCTTCCGTCGGACGAAGCCCATTTTCTCGAATGGCTGCGCTTAGGATTCAACGGCGAGATGGGCTACATGTCGCGCCATGGTGCCAAGCGCACGCGTCCGGCAGAACTCATTCCCGGCACGGTCAGCTGCATCAGCGTTCGCATGGACTATTGGCCGTCGGAAGCCGCGGATGCGACGACCACGCTGGACGACGGCAGCGTCGGCTACGTCTCGCGCTATGCCCTGGGGCGCGACTATCACAAGCTGCTGCGTTCACGGCTGCAAAAACTCTGCGACCTGATTCAGGAGGCCGTCGGACCCTTCGGTCACCGCGTCTTTACCGACAGCGCGCCGGTGCTGGAAAAGGCGTTGGCACGCAATGCCGGACTGGGCTGGATCGGCAAGCATACGAATCTGATCGATCGCCATGCCGGTTCGTATTTCTTTCTCGGCGAGATCTATCTCGACTTTGAATTGCCCGTCGATGAGCCGAGCACGGCGCACTGCGGCTCGTGCAGTGCCTGCATGCCGGCCTGCCCGACCGGTGCCATCGTGGCCCCCTACCGCCTCGATGCGCGGCGCTGCATCTCGTATCTCACGATTGAGTTGGCGGGAAGTATCCCTGAAGAATTTCGTCGCGCCATCGGCAATCGCATCTACGGCTGCGATGACTGCCAATTGGTTTGCCCCTGGAACAAATTCGCCCGGCCTGCCGCTGAGAAGGACTTTGCGGTTCGGCATGGCCTGGATCACGCTCAGCTCACTGATCTTTTCGCGTGGAGCGAAGCCGACTTTCTGGAAAAGACCAGCGGCAGTGCCATCCGTCGCATCGGCTACGAGCGGTGGCTGCGCAATATCGCGATCGCGCTCGGCAACGCCCCCACCTCACCCGCGGTGATTGGCGCGCTCAGCGCGCGCGCACAACATCCGTCGGCCCTGGTGCGCGAGCACGTTCAATGGGCGCTGGAGCAGCACCATATCTAGCCGGGCGGCAGCAACGAGCTCCCGGCAGGATTGAAGAAATGTCGGCCGCGCCTGGCTTTGGTGATCTCGGCAAAGAGCTGCGCGTAGTCTTTCTCGCTTGTCACCGGATCAATCGCCGCCGAGTTCACGATCAGCAGGGGAGAGGCATCGTAACTGTGGAAAAACCGCGCATAGGCCTGCGTGAGCTTTTCAAGATACGCGCGCTCGATGTGCTGCTCATAGCGAATGCCGCGCTTGCCGATGCGATCCACGAGTACATCGACCGGTGCCTGCAGATACACGACCAGGTCCGGCTTGGGTGCATCCACCACGACCCGTTCGTAGACGCGTTCATAGAGTGCATATTCGGCATCGTCCAGTGTCACACGAGCGAACAGCCGGTCTTTCTCCAATAGATAATCCGCGACGCGCACCGCGCCGAACAGATCCTCCTGGCGCACATCCTCCAATTGCCGGGCGCGCTGAAAGAGAAAGAACAATTGCGTCTGAAAGGCGGCCGCCCGCGGATTTTTGTAAAAGCGCTCGAGAAAAGGATTCTGCTCGGCTTGCTCCAACACGAGCTGGCCGCCGAGAGACTGGCTCAAGCGACGCGCCAAACTGGTCTTGCCGACGCCGATCGGTCCCTCGACCACAATAAAACGATGCGGAGTTGCAGCTGCCATTCAAGGACTCTTGTTATTCCAGGACCGATATGCCGCCGCCGCCGACCTTCAGCTTAAGATCGAGCACGGTGCCCATCCCAGGGATCTTCATCGTCGGGGCAATATCCGCCAGAGGATACAGGACGAAGTTGCGTATCGACACTCCGGGGTGGGGCACCGTGAGGCCAGGCTCATCCACTGCCGCATCAACCATCCACACCAAATCCAAATCGATCACGCGAGGCCCCCAGCGTTCGCGTCGAGTGCGTCCCATGCTGCGTTCGATCTCGAGCAACCCGGCCAGCATTTTTTGGGGACTGTGTTGCGTCAGCAATCCCACGGCAGCGTTGATGTAATCCGGTTGATCCTGAGGACCCATCGGGCGCGAGAGATACAGGCGCGAACGCAGCAGCGCGTGCGCCTCTCCTAAGGCAGCCAACCGCTCCATGGCCTCGAGCACCCGATCGCGCGGGGATTCTAGGTTGCTGCCGATCGCCACGTACGCTGGGCGCCAGAGCGTGCTCATCGTTAACTGCGCGCCGCTCCGCCGCGTCGACGGCGGCGGCGTCGACGCCCCGGGGCAGGCGATCCTTCCGCTGCCGGCTCCGGGGGACGCGCCTGAACCAGTGCCACGCGCTCTTCTTGCGGCAGCACTTGAATATCGGTCCACCACTTGGCCAGTTCCGGATCCGCGACGCCGGCTTGCGCACGCAGCAGCAGGAAATCATAGGCCGCGCGAAATCGCGGATGCTGCAGCAAGCTCAAGGACTTGACGCCGCTGCGGCGGTTGAAGCGCGGCTGCAGCATCAACAGTTCGCGCATGGGAATGGAGAAGCGCCGTGGAATCGAGACGCGCATTTGCTGCGCCTTCAGCACGGCGTCGCAGGCCTGCATCAGGAGCGCCAGATCGGGCGTCGGCCCTGCCTGCCGTTCATTGAGCTCGCGCAGCACCGCGCTCCACAGCAACACCGCAAATAGAAAGGTCGGCGTGACCGGCTTGTCAGCGGCGATGCGCGCGTCCGTATTGACCAGCCCCATTTTGAGCATGTCGGCGGCATACGCATACGGCGGCAAGGCGAAGGCCGCGGCGGATTGAGGAAACAAATGCTCGAACAAACCGTACTGTTGCAGCAGGTCGTATGCTTTTGCGCCAAATCCCGACAGAAACAATTTCAAGACTTCGTCAAACAATCGCGCCGGCGGAACCCCGTCCAGCAAGTAAGCAAGCCGCCTGATCGGACGCTCGGTGTTGGGCTCGATCGAGAAGTCGAGTTTTGCCGCGAAGCGCACGGCCCGCAACATACGGACGGGATCTTCGCGATAGCGAGTCTCGGGATCGCCGATCATCTTCAGGCGGCGCGCCTTGACGTCGTTGACGCCGTCAACGAAATCCCAAATCGAGAAATCCTCGATGTTGTAGTAGAGCCCGTTGCACGCGAAATCGCGCCGCCACACATCCTCCTCGATGGTGCCGTAAATATTGTCGCGAAGAATTCGGCCGCGCGTGTCGAAGGCACGATGCTCAGAATCGGAAGGTGGCGAGAACTCGGCCTGCGGCTCGTCGGCCCGCGACTCCCCGCCTTCACCGCCACGCTCCGCGCCGCCTTCGGCGTCCAGATCTTCGGCATCTTCCCGCTCCGGAGCCGCGGCCGCGCGAAAGGTCGCCACTTCGATGATCTCGTTGCCGAAGAAAACATGCGCCAAGCGAAAGCGACGGCCGATTAGGCGGCAATTGCGAAACAGCCGCCGCACGTCCTCGGGCAGCGCATCGGTCGCCACGTCGAAGTCTTTGGGTTTAAGGCCCAGCAACAAATCACGCACCGCACCGCCGACCAAGAAACCCTGATAGCCCGCCTCCTTGAGGCGATACAGCACTTTCAAGGCGTTCGGCGAAATGTCCGCGCGCGATATCGAATGCTCAGATCGGGGAATAACCAGGGGCAGGAGTGGCGTCGGCGATGAGTTCAAAAAGAGGGGTTCCGCTTGAGTCCAAAAAATTGGCCCGTATACTACCAGCCCCTCTGGGCCCCAAGGCCCAAAGATCCGCCAGTCCGCTCCCTTCGTCTAGAGGCCTAGGACACGGCCCTCTCAAGGCTGTAACACGGGTTCGAATCCCGTAGGGAGCGCCACATCAAAGCCGACGGCGGCCCCGAAGGGGCGAGGCGCGCAGCGCCGAGTAATCCCGTAGGGAGCGCCAATACAATCAAGTACTTAGACAAGCGCGAGCGGCCCTGATCGGCATCCTTGCCGGCTTGGCTCGCAGCGATTTCGCGTTGCCGCAGCGAACCGAAAGCCCATTTTTTTGTCCGTTCCGATAGAACCCTTGGGCCTCAGAACGAGCGGGTGTCTGAGCTGTTTTTTGCGCTTGTCACTTCAACCGCTGCCGCCCCCTTTTCGGGGGATGAAGCAAGCCCAGTGTCGGCGGCCACAATCCCGAGGGACTCGTCAAGCGCGGCAAATATCTAGGAGAGCATTTGATGAATAAGGTGAGCACCAAAGATGGCGTTGACATCTTTTACAAGGACTGGGGGAGCGGACAGCCCATCGTTTTTTCGCACGGTTGGCCGTTGTCTTCGGACGACTGGGATCCGCAGATGATGTTCTTTTTGAATAACGGCTTCCGCGTGATCGCCCATGATCGTCGCGGTCACGGCCGCTCGACCCAGACGGCCACCGGTCACGACATGGATCACTATGCGGACGATCTCGCGGTCCTAACGGAGCATCTGAAACTCAAGAACGCCGTGCACATCGGTCATTCGACCGGCGGAGGTGAGGTTGTGCACTATCTAGCGCGGCACGGCGAGAGTCGGGCCGCCAAGGCCGTCCTGATCTCCGCGGTCCCGCCGATCATGGTCAAGACGCCGGCGAACCCCGGTGGTCTTCCGAAAGACGTGTTCGACGGACTCCAGGCGCAAGTTGCGAACAACAGAGCCCAGTTCTTCCGTGACCTGCCTGCGGGTCCGTTCTACGGCTTCAACCGGCCGGGGGCAAAGGTTTCGGAGGGAATTATCCAAAACTGGTGGCGCCAGGGAATGATGGGTGGTGCGAAGGCGCATTATGATGGGATCGTCGCATTCTCTCAGACGGATTTCACGCCTGATCTGAAGAAGGTGTCGGTACCGACGCTCGTCATGCACGGGGACGACGACCAGATTGTTCCCTACGCTGACTCAGGTCCGTTGAGTGCAAAGCTGCTGAAGAACGGTACCTTGAAGACGTACAAAGGATTTCCGCACGGCATGCTGACGACGCAGGCCGACACGATCAACGCCGATATCCTGGCTTTCATCAAGTCTTAGTCTTGCAGATCTAAAATTATCGTATGCAAGTCCAAGCCGTCCAAAGGACTTGGGCAAAAAATCAATAGGTTAGGCGCATCTCAGCGGCCCCTAAACGAAAACGCAACTCCTATCCTCTAAGTGGGTTATGCATGCACACGCGAGCCGCCGTGGGCGGCAGTAATAGGCGCAACTAAAGGTAGTTGCCGCAAATTTTGTATTCGCAACATCGGGAGACCCTGGCAATGCCCCTAATTGAAAGAACCACTGTGCATCGATCGACAATCATCGGCATGGCGCTACTCGCCACTGGGCTGTTTGCCGCCACCGTGCATGCGGATGACTACACCAAAACCTATACGATTTCGAATCGCGCCAACGTGCGCATCGACACGGACGATGGCAGCGTCAATGTTTCGACCGGCGACACGAAGCAGGTTGAATTCCGCGTCGAATATCAGGGCTACGAATTGCACAAGTCTCTGGAGATAGAATCAAACCAACACGGTGATGAGGTTGAACTCACCGCGCGTATTCCCCGCGGGTGGCATTTCTCCATGGGGACGAATCGAAGGCTGCATATTGAGGTTCGCATGCCGAAGGATGCGGATCTGCAAGTGAGAACGGGTGACGGATCCATCAAGGCCAACAACGTGACCGGCACCATTGACCTCCATAGCGGCGACGGCGCCCTCACCGTAAGTGCCCTGAAGGGTGCAATCCGCCTGCACACCGGCGATGGGTCCATTGACGCCAGTGATCTGGATGGCAAATGCGACGCTACGTCCGGCGATGGGCGCATCCGTCTTGCCGGACGGTTTGACATACTGAGCGCCCGGAGCGGCGACGGCAGCGTCGGCGTAGAGGCCCTGCGTGGATCCAAATTGGATTCAGGCTGGAGCATCGCTTCGGGCGATGGCAGCATTGATGTCGCAGTGCCCGCTGATCTACCCGCCAATATTGAGGCCAGCTCAGGTCAGGGTCACATTACCTCCGACATCCCGATCACGATGGAGGGCGTCATGAGCAAATCGAAGATCCGCGGCAAGATGAACGGCGGCGGCTCAACACTCTCCATCCACACGGGCGATGGCTCCATTCATCTGAAACCGGTGTGATGAAGCCGGTACAAGAGCAATCATCGCATCCAAATTAGCGTTGGGCCCCTATAGGCCCGACGCCGTATCGTTGTAGACTGCCTCCTGGTGTAGCGCCTTAATCGCGGGGCTAATACAACGGTATGGCAATCACTCATCATTTCGCGGAATCAACCGATCTTGCCGGAGGCTGGTCTGACGACAACGGCAAGGAGCTTTGCACCTGGACCTGGGATCAGGCTTCACGACACATTGTCGTCACCTGCGGCACGAAGTCTCGGAGGCTTAAGTTGCCGCACAGCGAGGGGGATTTGCGCGGCGAACAACTGCGCAAGCATTTGGTGCGCACCGCGCAGCATCTCGCTGAGGATATGAACGGCACCAAATACCCGGGCTAGGAATCGCGGAGGCGTGCACTCGCCTGATCAGTGAGGCGCGGCGACTTTCGTGTTGCAAATCGTGATACAGGCCTGCGCTGCGGCCAGCTGCTCTTTACTGCACGTTGCCTGATCCTTGCCGCTTCGCAGGCAATTTCTGTATTGCACTTGCATCTCGTGTGTGCATTTCTCGCAGGCCGCGTCGCCCAACGCACTGCCAGCTCCCGCAAGATAGGACAGAGCACCTAGAAATCCCATGAGCACTTTCATTTCCTTGTCTCCCTGTTCGGTACCTCGACGTCCACACTAATATCACACTGGGGGCAACGCTCAGCCGATTTGCGGCCGACGCTAACCCAAAAGCCGATGCTGCCCATCGATTTCCCGCAATTTGGGCATGGAGTCTCAAACAGGCTCCAGAACGCCGCCGCGAGAACGACGCCTACCAGGACCGCAAAGACAATTCTCACGGCGAGAATTCGCGGCGCGTACCCCGTCACCACACCCACGACGAGAAGAAAAGCAAAGGCCAGCGTGGCATAACGGTCGCTGCGTCGCTTCAAGTATTGACGGATGGTCATTTGACCTCAGTTTAGCCAGATCGGGAGGATTCTGTGATCCGCTGCCGCCTTTTGGGGTCATCCAATCCGCGCCTCCTGCGTTGCTCTACCGTGGATGCTTCACTTCACAGGTACGGCTGGCGCCTTCTGCTGCTCATGGGCGCACTCGCGGCTTCGCTAACGGCGCGTGCCGACCCGATATCCGCGCTGCAACTGCTTCGGGAAGGCGGTTGCGGCGGCATTCTGCCCCCTGCTCGTCCGCTTCGTCACGTCGGTTCGCTGGATCGCGCAGCTGAGCAATGGGCGAACGGCCGTACGCTCGCATCCGCTGCCCAATTGAGCGGCTACGAGGCGGAATCGACCGCGGGATTGCACATAACGGGTCCGGAGGCGGCGACCGTCCAGCTTCTCAAGAAATCCGGGTGCCGCACTGCGACCAACCCAGCCTTCCACGATGTCGGCCTCTATCGGCGCGGTGTGGACAGCTGGCTGGTACTGGGCTCGGTATATGTCGCCCCGGCGAGCGCACAGGCACCGATGCTCGCCACTCGCGCCTTGCAGCTCGTCAACCAGGTTCGCGCCCGCGGCGCTCGTTGTGGCGAGCGCTCATTCGGACCTGCGCCGCCGGTGAAGCTATCCGACGCACTGGCCGGTGTCGCCTTCGGGCACGCCGATGACATGGCAAAGCACAACTACTTCGAACACGAAGATCTCACCGGACACTCGCCCGCCGATCGAGTACGCGCCGTGGGGTATCAGGAAAAACTGGTCGGCGAGAACATCGCCTACGGGCCGAAGTCCGCGGACGAGGTCGTGCAAGGCTGGCTCGATAGCCCCGGCCACTGCGAAAACATCATGGATCCCAGGTTCGCAGAGATGGGCATTGCCTACGCGGCCGGGCACGCCTCGAGGCGCGGGCTGTACTGGGTCCAACTACTGGTCGCACCGAAGGCATGAACGAGGACGTTTTGGGCTAGTCCTGCTTCGCAACGACCGCGGGCTCGCGCTCGACCGCAGCGCGCATATAGGCGGGATCCTTCGCGTCCATGCAAACGAATGTCAGGTCTTCCTGTTTCGGCGACCAGACGTGCTCGCTCGTTTCCGTGGATTGGCGAAACATCACATGCTTGCCCAGCTGATCGCAATATTGATTGGCAATGTTCAAGGCCTTGAGATTCGTATCCGTTTGCGTTTCGTATCGCGCACCGAACACGCTCACATGATAGGCATCCTCCCCGGCGGGTAGAACTCCGGCCGGAGTGGTCGCGCAGCCCGCCATCGCGCCGGCTGCAACTATTCCGAACACCCACTGCGATTTGCGGCTTTTCATAGGAGCTCCCGTAGGCTAACCCGTGCACGATAGCGCGGCACTCTCTGCCGCTTTGTGACGTTGCGCACGATTGGCGGCGGGCAAATGTGAATGCCGTCACGCGATCGAGGAAGCCGGACATCGATCGTGCATTGCCGCACGCCGTTTCGGTATTTCAAACTCGAATCGCACCGCATGATTCGAGTCGCGCCGCAGCCACGACGGGATATCGATTGGAGCGCCGTGCGGTGCCTCGAGGAACCGCACGGCGATTCTTCTTACCCCCACCCCGTAGTCGTACACATTTTTGCCGCCGCGATAACCTGTTACTCCCAAGGCTGCTGTGGCGGCCAAGAGCACGACGATAAAAATCCATGAGGGTCTTGATCCCGGGGCCGCGCCCGCACCTCGCCAGACAGCGAGCAACAGCAATATCAGCGTCGTAAACATCGCCCACTTCATGTGCTGGGAGATCGCTTCGCGCGCAGCGGCGCTCACATCCAGATCGAGCACGGCACCCAATCCCGTGGCCAAGGCAAACACGGCGGCCACCGCGCCCAAACATAGATTCCAGGTCCCGACCGTGGCCGCGGTGGATGCGAGCGTTTCGCTGCGCAACAGTCGAGCCGCGAGCAACAAAGCCGACGCGACTACAATGAGTGCGATTGGGAAATGCACCACCAGGGGATGCCAGCTCGGCGTAGGGTTCATGACTGCCTCGATGAAGCCAGCTGATCGCGCCACCAGGCGATGCTGTCGCGGATCCCCTGGCTCAACGAACGCTGCGGCCGCCATTGCACCTCATCGCGCAGGCGATGCACATCCGGCACCAACAGCGGCGGCTCGTCGGCCGGCGCGCTGCGGGCGCCGAGGCGCACCAGATCCGGTCGGCCGATCTCGAGCGCTATGCGCTCGATCAACTCCGCCAGGGCGATTCTTTCCTCGGCGCCGATATTGACGGGTCCCTGGACCTCACTGTCGAGGAGCTGCGCAAAGGCCGCCCCGACATCGGCGACATGCAGAAAGCTGCGGATCTGCCGTCCATGCGTGCACAGGGCTTCCTGATCGAGGAGCAAGTGCCGGATGACGGAGGGCACCAAACGATCCGGATGCTCATAAGGGCCGAATTGAAAAAAAATGCGGCCCCAGGCGCTCGACAGCCCTTCGCCGGCAAATTTCGCCAAGGTCTTTTGTAACGCGATCTTCGTGGCGGCATACGGCGTGAGCGTCCCACCCTGGTCCGCCAAGGGGCTGGAGCGCTCCATGCATACGCCCGACCGCGACCAATCGTATTCCACGCAACTACCTGCCATCACGGCGCGGATTCCGCCGAGCGCCCGAAAGGCGCGCAGCAGATATTGACTCGAGTCAAGCCAGCGATAGTTGTCCGCGCTCTGCCAATAGACACCCGGCGTTGCGATCCACGCGAAATGCAGCAAGTGAGTCGGCACGACGCGCTTCAGCAGCGCATCGATCTGCTCGTCACGCAGCAGATCGGCAAAATGCACGGACGCTCCGTGAAGCTCTGCGGGGACACGTGGGTGAGCGGCTCCCGACAGCACGGCGTGCACCTCGAACCCCTTGTTGAGCAGCGGCGCGACGCTCCAACGGCCGATGAAGCCGCCGGCGCCGGTCACTAACACGCGCCTTGCCTGGATCACCGCTGCATTGCCTGGATCACCGCTTCGCCGGCGCGTCCAACAATGGATAGGCGGCATCGCGCGGCGAGATCATGTTCGGCGTCAGAGGCCACTGAATGCCGAACGCGGGGTCGTTCCAGCGCCATCCGCACGCGTGCTCAGGCGCATACGGCACGGATATCATGTAGAACACCTCCGCCGCGTCGCTCAAGGTGATAAATCCGTGCGCGAATCCCGCTGGAATAAACACGGCGCGGCGGTTTTGCGCCGTGAGTTCAGTACCGAACCAGCGCCGATAGCCTTGCGATTGCGGCCTGATATCCACAATGACGTCGAAAATCGCGCCCGCCGTGCAGCGCACCAGTTTGTGCTCTTCATGCGGGGCACTCTGATAGTGCAGTCCGCGCAACGTGCCCTTGCGCGCATTGTACGAGACGCTGCATTGTCCCAGCTCGGAGGTCAGCCCGCGCGCCGCAAATTCATCCGAAGAAAAACTGCGGGCAAAAAAACCGCGCTCGTCGTTCAACGGCTCGAGGTCGACGAGAAATACGCCCGGCAGCGGCGATTCAGTGAAGATCATTGGTCAGTATCCGCGCCACCGGTACCGGTGTGACGAAGCGCCCACCCCACGCCTTGATCCCCTCCAGCTGCTGCCTGATTTCATCGCGAAGGTTCCATGGCAGGATCAAGACATAGGCAGGCTTCGCTCGCATCAATTCCTCCGGAGACACCACCGGAATGTGGGTGCCCGGCAGGAATTTGCTCTGCTTGTGCGGATTTCGATCCGCCACGAATGCGATGTCCTGAGAAGTCACGCTGCAGAAATTGAGCAGCGTGTTGCCCTTCGCGGCGGCACCATACGCCGCGACGCGCTTGCCCTCACGCTTCGCGGCGGCCAGAAATGCCAGCAGCGAGCTTCGACACTCATCGACGCGTTTTGAGAATTTCGTGTAGGTCGCCAGGTCCGCCAGTCCCGCGGCCGCTTCTTGGGCGCGCACCTCTTGCAATGCGGCGCTGTCTTTGAGATCCGAACGTGCTGCGTGCGCGGCGAATATTCTCAAGGAGCCGCCGTGGGTTGGCAGCCGCTCAACGTCATAGAGGCGCAGTCCATGACGCGCAAACACCTGTTCGATGGCATGCACCGAAAAATATGAATAGTGTTCGTGATAGATGGTATCGAATTCGACATGCTCGATCAGTTCCAAAAGGTGCGGAAATTCGATGGTCACATTGCCGTTGGGCTGTAGCAGCAGGGCGATGCCGGCCAGAAAATCGTTGAGTTGCGGCACGTGCGCCAGCACGTTGTTGCCGATGATGAGATCGGCTTTGCGACCCTGCCGCACCAATTCGCCGGCTACCCTCTGACCGAAAAATTCCACCAGCGTCGGTACGCCGATTTTTTCCGCAGCCGCCGCCACCGTGTCGGACGGATCGATGCCGAGCACCGGAATGCCCATCTTTAAGAAATTCTTGAGCAAGTAGCCATCATTGCTGGCCAATTCAACCACGAGGCTCGAAGCGTCAAGGGCGAAGCGCTTGCGCGCCATGCCGCAATACGCCTCGGCGTGCGCCAGCCAGTCATCTGAATACGATGAGAAGTAGTGATAGTTGCCGAACAACTCCTCGGGAGCCACGTCGTAGTCCACCTGCACCAGCTTGCATGACTCACATACTTTGGCGCGCAGCGGGTAGCGTTTCTCCTGTTGAAACGCACTTTGGTCCGCGATGAAGGCGTTCGAGGCGGGCTGCATCCCCAAGTCCGCCATCGTCACGGTAAGTCGGCCGCCGCAGGCTCGACAGTGCGCGACCAGCCCTACCATCGCGTGACTATCCTTCCCACAACTTCCAGGGCGCAGCGCCGCTCTCCCACAGGGAATTCAAATGCTGCTTGTCGCGCAAGGTGTCCATGGGCTGCCAGAAGCCCCGATGCACCCAGGCGGCCAATTGCGCGTCCGCCGCCAGGTTTTCCATCGGCTCTTTTTCCCACACCGTTTCGTGGCCGTCGATCAGCTCCAGTACGCTGGGATCGAGGATGAAAAACCCGCCGTTGATGAGTCCGCCCTCGGCCGAGGGCTTTTCCTCGAAGGAGACAACCCTCGCGTCCTGCGTGACGATGCGGCCGAAACGCGCCGGCGGCCTGACGCAGGCGACGGTGGCTTTGCGGCCATGGCTCGCATGGAAGGCGATCTGCGCCTTGATATCGATATTCGACAAGCCATCGCCATAAGTCATGCAGAAGGGCTCACCCGCTGTCAAAAATTTGCCGATCTGGAGGAGCCGACCCCCGGTCATGGTGTCCTCGCCGGTGTCGACCAGGGTCACCTTCCAGGGCTCGACGCGACAGTCGTGATACTCGGCGCGGTTTTCCGCCATATCGAAGGTGACATCGGCCTGATGCAAGAAATAATTCGCAAAATATTCCTTGATCATGTAGCCCTTGTACCCCAAGCAGACGATGAACTCCTTCACGCCGAATGCGGCGTACAGCTTCATGATGTGCCAGAGAATGGGCCGGGTACCGATTTCGACCATGGGTTTCGGCCGCGTGTTCGATTCTTCGGCGATGCGGGTCCCTTTGCCGCCCGCCAGGATGACGCACTTCATGACTGCTTCGCCGCCAACGATTGATATTGCGCAATTTGCATTTCGGAATATTTTGTCATGTTCTCCCCTGCCGCATGCGCCCGGTACCAGTCCGCGGTCCAAGCCAGCGATTCACGCACGGTCAACCGAGGATGCCAATCCAAGGAATTCTGCGCCAAGGCAGAGGATAAGGTCAGTGCCAGCGCCTCCTTCGGATGCGCACCCAGGTCGCGCCGCCAACCCGGACGGCCCGAAAACCTCGCGCTGAAAGCGTCAACAACTTCGCGCACCGTGCAGAAGGATGACGGGTCCGGGCCAAAATTAACAGCGCGCGGTGTGCCGGCGGGCGACTGCACCAAGGCCTGCGCGAGGGTCAAATAGCCCGACAGCGGCTCGAGCACATGCTGCCAGGGCCGGATCGCCTCGGGAAATCGTAAAGACACGGGCTCGCGCGCGTCGAGCGCGCGAACGCAGTCTGGGATCAGTCGATCCTGCGACCAATCGCCGCCGCCGATGACGTTGCCGGCGCGCGCGGATGCGATCGGCGCTCTGTCGGCAAAGAAGCTGTCCCGAAAACTGCCGGTCACCAGCTCCGCGCAGGCCTTGCTGCTGCTGTAGGGATCATGGCCGCCAAGGCGATCGCCTTCGACGAACGGCCGGCCCTCACCGTGATTTTCGTACACTTTGTCGCTGGTCACGATCAGCACGCATTCCAATTGCTTGAGAGCCCGGCATGCCTGCAGCAGGATGGCCGTACCCATCACGTTGGTCGCGTAGGTCGCGAGCGGGTCGCGGTACGATTCGCGCACCAGCGCCTGCGCGGCCATGTGAATGACGATCTGCGGATCCGCCGCGATCAAGGCATCCCGAAGTTTGTGCTCGTCGCGGATATCGGCGATGTGCGAATGCGCGTGGCTCTCAATGATGGCAAACATGTTGGGCTCGGTGGGTGCCGCCAGGGCGTAACCCGTCACCTTTGCGCCCAGGGTTTGCAGCCAGAGGTTCAGCCATGCGCCCTTGAAGCCGGTGTGCCCGGTCAGAAACACACGTCGATTCCGCCAAAACTCGCGCACGGTGGGTGTGATGGCCTATCCCGCCTTTTTATCCCAATACGATTTCAGGGTTTGCAGATACGGCCGCACGCCGCCGAGGCCCAGCGCATCGCCGGTCCGCACCTGGAAGGTCCAGAACTTCGCCAGCCGCCGCAGCATCAAAAATACGTCCAGGTATTGGCGGCGGCCCTGGGTCGTGTAGGCGATCTTCAAGGCATCGCAAATAATGGCGACCGGCAATTTATATATCCGCGATCGCGAAGCAAAGGGATCGTGCGCGCGCGCCGTGAAACTTGCGTCAGTGATCAGAATCCACGTGGCCAGTCTTTCCATCAGAAAAATCTTCATCTGCACATCGCGCCGGCCCCGGTACTGCGTGGTCGTGCGCAGCCGCAGCCCCAAGGGGTCCTCCGCGCTTTCAGCGATCGCGAACAGCTTTTCGGTAACGCCCAGCCACGCCCTCCAGAATCTGGGTTTGGCGATGAAATAATTGGAATGCACCGTATTTCTGGAATCGGAAACCAGCGTTTTGAGCGGCTGCGGATGGTGGATGCGCGCGAAGAAGTCGTTGGCGACCTGCAAGAGTCCCGGGTGCTCGGCATCGCCGTGCTCGAATACGTTCAAGTAGAAGGCGCTGTTGTGGATGCTCGGACTGAAGAGCACCACATCGGTTGCAGCGTCCGATTCTTCGAGGAAATTGCGAACCTCAACGGCGCTCAAATTGGTCTTCAACTTGAATTTCGGCGACAGAAACCCGTAGAAGCCGTTTTCATCCAGCGGCTCGTTGAGCAGAAACTTCCGGATCGGCCAATATTCGTACCAATCGGGACGTTCATTCGACGAATTATCCAGAACATCGAAGCCAGGATCTAATTCTTGCCGGGATGTGTAGTGATTGAGGATCTGGTATGTATGCACGGCATGCATGCGGGAAGCATACCGACTTAATCGGCCTGCGGCGAGATCACGCTGCCGTCAAGCGGCGCAACAGGTTCAGGTAGTTCGCGCGGTAGCTGCCCAGTGCATAGCGTTGCTCGACATGTTGACGCCCCTTCGCGCCGAAGCTGGCGCGCAGTTCCGGCGAGACGATCAACTTCTCGAGGCTCCGCTCCCACTCATCGACGTCCGTGGCGTGAAAGCCGTTGATTCCATCCATCACGGCCTCGGTATTCGCACCTACCGGGGAAGCCACGCAGGGGAGCGCGGCCGCCATGTACTGCAGCAGCTTGAACGCGCATTTTCCGCGCGACCATGCATCATCGGTGAGCGGCATGACGCCGATATGCGCGCCTGCCAAAGAATGCGCCTCGGTTGCAGAACTCCAAGGCACGCGCTCGATGTGTACGTCACTCCATTCCGGAAACTCTGAGCAGATCACGCGCAGCTTCAAGGGGTATCGTTTGGTCAGCCGCGCCAGGGCCGGCCGAATCATATCCAGGTAGATCAGATTTTCCGGGCTGCCAATCCACGCAATCGTCGGCGCGTCGGCGGGGCCGGCAAAAGTGTGCTCGTAACAGGCCGTATCGATCGACGTGGGGAGCACCGCAACTTCCCTGGCCGTGGCGCGCGCCACGCCCGCCAGGACGTCATTGCCGGCGGCGACCGCGTCTACCCAGCGGCAAGTGGCGGCGAATTTTTTCTTGCGCCAGAGCGATTCGTCGGGAAGATCGCCGAGCCGACGCGGCTTGCGCACATAAATTGCATCGTCCACATCGAATACCCGCCGGCTGCTCAAGGCGGCAAACAACCGCGCTTCGATCGCGCTGAGCTTGATTTGATGCAGCACGGTGACGTCCGCCCAACGCCAGAGCGCGCGCCGCTCCCAGGTACGCACGCCATAACGTCCGCTCGGGAATTGCTCGGCGCGCACCTGCCAACCAGCCGCTTGCAGCGGGTCGATCAGGCTGCGCATGCGATGCCGAAAGGACGGCTGCTCCAGACCATATCCCAGCAACACAATATTCGGCATGCTGTCGCCCTACGCCATCTCGGCCAGGTGTGCGAGCGCGTTCAGCGCGATTTCGATGCCGTTCGCAAGCTTCATTTTGCTTGCACGTTGCGCCAGCGCCGCACGCGCCGATTCATCGCGCAACAGATTGGTGGCCGCGCGCACGATGCTCGGCGCAGCTAGTGCGGCGCTCGCGGCCACGCCGGCGTTCACGCAGCGTTGGATGCGCTCCGACTGGTCTTGCGCAATGGGCACGGCGACGCAGGCGCGGCCGCAGGCGATCGCCTGCAACAGCGTGGAGCCGCCATTCGTGACCACGAGCCGTGCCTGGCTCAGCAGGTCGGCGAGGTCTGCCTGCGGCAGAGAATTGAAGCAGCGCAATCGCGAACTCGGCAGGACCGGGTTGCCCGCCTTCGGGTGCGCGGGCGCACCGGCGTCCGCGGTTCGCGTCGGTCCGACAAACACGACCGTTTCGGTCTCGGCGAGCGAATTGGCCGCCGCTAAAAATTGACCTGCCGCATCGTTGGCGCCCGGATGTCCGGTCCCGCCGCCCGGCACGACGAGCACGAAGGCGCGCTGCTTCAGACCCACGCGCGCCGTGATCGAATCGTCCTCGGGCGTAGCTCGCGACATGATAACGTCGAGATATCGAACGGTGGGCCTGCCCAATCGTTTGAGCTTGAAGCGCTCCAACCACCCTAGTTCGCCGGCGATCAGTTCCGGATAGGCAATCCAGTGTTCATCGAGAATGCGCATCCAGCGCCAGCGAAACGCCTTGCGTCTTTGTCGCAACCGCGCGCTGATGTATACGATCCGCGCTCCCTGCCGGCGCGCGGCACGCAGTTGCGCGGTGCGGCCCGCATTGTCGAAGACCACGATGCTTGGTCTGAACTCTTTGATCAATCGGGCAACGGCGCGCGAGTGAAACGTCGGCGATGAGTCCAGCAAAGTCGCCGCGAACGGCACCGTCGAGGCGTACGGGGCGTGGCGGCTCAAGATGAAGTGAATCTCGGCATGCGGCCACCGCCGCCGCACGGCATGCGCGATTGCGAGACTGCGCGCGTATTCGCCCATGCCAAACGCGCCGGAAACCGGCACAAACAGCATTCGCGGTGCTTCAGCCAAAGGCGGTGAACCAGCGATCCAAGATGAGCAAATACCAGGCTCGCCGAAATTCGGAACCCACCGGCCGCTGCAAGACGCCGCGATCCATGAGGCGCCGCACCGCGTCTTGCAGCAGCTTCGGGTGTTGCTTCAGCCACCGATGCACCGGCAGACCAAAGCCTGACTTCGGTCGATTCAGATGATTGGGGGGCAATCGCGGTTCCATGAGCCGGCGAACCAGCAGCTTGCCGCGTCTGCGCTGCTCATCGACCAGGAGCTGCGGGTCCACGGTCAGCATGAATTCGACCAGCCGATGATCCAGCAACGGCGGCCGCACCTCCAGAGAATGAGCCATGCTGGTTCTATCGACCTTGGTGAGCAGGCCCTCGGCCAAATCCGTATTCAGGTCCAGCCACCGCAGCTGCGCCAGAGGCCGCAAATCATCCCGCCAAAATTGGCGGTAGAACCACAAATAATCGTAGCCCACAGCCTTCCAATCGGATGACAGCAAGGAATCGATTTGTTGGGACGTCATTCCGCCCAAGGCCGCGGCGTAGGCCGGCAAGCCCTCGAGCCCTCGGCGCTGCATGGAGGATGCAAGGCGCGACAGGGGCGGCAAGACCTTGGCCAGCGATCGATTGAAAAAATTCGATCGGCCGCCCACCCTCGACCAGTAGCGCGGGTAGCCGCAAAAAATCTCATCCCCGCCCTCGCCGCTCAACGCGACGGTGACTTCGCGGCGCGCAAATTGCGCGACCAGATAATTCGACCAAGCCGCGCTATCGCCGAAGGGTTCATCAAACATCGCCGGCATTCGATCCAGCGCGCCGGCAAAATCCGCCTGCGGCGCCGTCATTTCCAAATGCTCGGTATCCAGGTGCGCCGCGACTTGCCGCGCCGCGTCCGCCTCGGAACGGGCGCCCGACTCGAAACCCAATGTATAGGTACGCGGGGCGTCCAGGTAATAGGCCGTGACGGCCGAGTCGATGCCGCCGCTCAAGAAGACGCCCACGGGCACATCCGATACCGTGTGCTGCGGAATCACCTCAGCCAACAAGGCATCGAGCTGCGCGGTCGTGTCCTCGGCGCTGCGCTCGATGATCGCGGTTGACGGATTCCAATAGCGTTCAATGCTCACCTGGCCCGCGTGCCACTTGAGAGTATGCGCGGCCGGCAACTTGCAAATGCCCCGATAGATCGTTTTGGGGGCCGGAATATAGCCGTGAAACAAGAAGTCACGCACCGCGCTTTGATCGATGTCAGGCGTGCCGAGGAGCAACAGTGATTTGAGTTCCGATGCGAACGCAATTCCGTCCGGCAGCAGCCGGTAATACAAGGGTTTGATCCCCAGCCGATCACGGGCGAGCAATAGGGTCTTGGAGCGGTTGTCCCAACTGGCGAAGGCGAACATGCCGACCAAGCGCGTGAGGCAGGAAGCCCCCTCGGTGGCGAGCAGCCGTAAGACCACTTCGGTGTCGCCGCTCGATGCCCAGGGGCCCGGCAACTCGCTGCGAAGGCGCTCATGGTTATACAGCTCACCGTTGTAGGTGAGCACATGTGAGCCGAACACCATGGGTTGACTGCCGGCGTCCGTCAAATCCTGAATCGCCAGCCTGCGGTGAGACAGGGCAACCTCTGCGTCGGTCCACACGCCGTCGCCGTCGGGACCCCGGTGCCGCAAGCGCTGCGCCATGCTGAGCGCGACCTCGGCGCTGGCCTGAGGACCAATGATTCCGGCGATACCACACATGCCGGCAGTCTAGCGCGCTCGAGTCGGGATGTACCGCCGGAAAGGCGGTCTGAATATTCTGCCGGGGCGCGACTAGCCATCGGGCAACGGTTCGTTTAGGGTGCGCCCCTGGAGCTGAGAATCATGGCAACACCCGCCGATCTTCGATTGTTGGAACTGCTGGGAAGATGGCTCGAGAGCCTCGAGCTGCACACCAAGTATTCGTCGCTGGATGACGACAGCTATTGGAAAGTCCAGCCCTGGTCGGAACACCAGCGTCCGACGCGATGGATCATCGACTTGGCCAGGCAAAAAACCCTGGCGCTGCGTTCTCAAGTCGACCGGCGGTCGAAAGCCGGCGATTCGCAGTTCGCGGATGCATTGGAGTTGATGGCGTTCCTTGCCAACCTGGTGGGTGCCGAACACATCGAGCGGTTCATTCCCGTGGCGGAAGCGCGCAACGAGCGCGACCTGTCGCCAAAGCCGCCCGAACGCACCTCGGACAGCACGATTCAGCAACCGGCAACGATCACCGCGACCCGGGAAATGCCCAAGTTCGCGGGCAACAAGCGCGCGCCGCCGCCGCCGGCAACCGCACAGGTCGCGCGCACGGAGCGCAAGTCCGCGGCGGCGGTAAAACCCGCACCGAAAGCACCGGCCAAGGTGCCGCCCAAGAAGCCGGCTGCACCGGCCGATCGCGGCGGACCATCCGAGGCCGCCCGGGATCAGGTGATCGCGGACGCGGCGCGCTTGGTACAATGGGGCCGGAAATGGTTTGAGCTGCCGGAACTTATCGCCCGCATGGCGGACCGACCGAGCCTGCCGGATGTGCGGCGTATCTTGAAGGAAAATAAAGCGGTGATCGAAAAGAAGGCCGGCAACCCTTAGAAGCCTGTCCCGCCGCACTTGAGCGCAAAACGCTCTCTTTTATAAAATTAAATTTTGGGGAACCTCCTGCAAAGAACTAGGCTCAAAAGCGCGCATGATTACAATCAATAATCTATCCAAACGGTACGGCGACAAGCTTGCCGTCGATGATCTGACATTTTCGGTGGCCCCCGGCGAAGTGCTCGGCTTCCTCGGTGCCAACGGTGCCGGCAAGTCGACGACCATGCGCATGATCGCCGGCTTCATTTCACCCACGGCCGGGCGGGTCTCGGTCTGCGGGCACGATATCGGAACCGCACCCGTCGAGGCGAAATCCTGCATGGGATATCTGCCCGAAGGCGCGCCCAGTTACGGTGAAATGACGGTAAGCGAATTTCTCGACTTCGTCGCCGACGTGCGCGGCTTGAACGGCGAGCGGCGTCGCGACCGACGCGCCGTGGTCATCGACCGGTTAGGCCTGGCCCCTGTCATCGACCAGGTCGTTGAAACCTTGTCGAAGGGCTTCCGCCGCCGCGTGGGACTCGCGCAGGCGTTGATCCACGACCCCCAAGTTCTGATCCTGGATGAGCCCACCGATGGCCTCGATCCCAATCAAAAACATGAAGTGCGGCGTCTCATCAACGAACTGAGCAAGGACAAGCTGGTGATCGTCTCGACCCACATCTTGGAAGAAGTGCACGAAGTCTGTACGCGCGCCATCATTATCGCCAATGGCCGCATCGTTGCCGACGAGACGCCGACCGCGCTCGAGTCGCGCTCGCGCTATCACCACGCGGTGAGCTTGCGGTTCGAAAAGGAAGCGGAACTGACCGCGGCCATGCGCGAGATTCCCCTTCTGTCCGAAGTTGCAGCCATCGAGTCGGATGCGCGCGAACGTCGGCTTACCGCCCTGCCGAAGGCCGGGGCCAACGTGCTGTCGGCCGTCAGCGCCATGATCGACAAATATGATTGGGACGTACCGGAACTGCACCTGGAATCGGGCCGCCTCGATGAGGTGTTCCGCACCTTGACGGACCCCAAGAGCATCGATGTGCGCTCCTCGGCGGAGCTCGACGCATGAACAAGGTAATGGTGGTTTTCCGGCGCGAATTGCGCAGCTATTTCGCGACTCCCTTGGCCTATGTGTTCATCGTCATCTTCCTGGTGCTCGCCGCCGTATTCACGTTTCAAGTGGGCGGCTTCCTGGAGCGCAACCAGGCGGACCTGCAGTCATTTTTTCGCTGGCATCCGTGGCTGTACTTGGTGCTGATCCCGGCGATTTCCATGCGGTTGTGGGCGGAGGAGCGCAACAGCGGCAGCATCGAGTTGCTGATGACATTTCCGATCACCTTGTGGCAGGCAGTGGTGGGGAAATTTCTCGCCGCCTGGTGCTTCGCGGGGATTGCCCTGGTGCTGACGTTTCCGGTGTGGATCACCGTCAACTACTTGGGATCTCCCGACAACGGCGCCATCGTCGCCGCCTACATAGGCAGCTTCTTGATGGCCGGCGGGTTTTTGGCCATCGGCATGTGTCTGTCCGCGGCCACTCGCAACCAGGTCGTGGCCTTCATCACGGCGGCCTTGGTTGGCTTCGTATTCCTGCTGGCCGGATTTCCGCTGGTGCTCGACTTCGTGCGCGGTGTGCTCCCGCAGACGGTTGTCGATGCCATCGCCTCATTGAGTTTCTTCACTCACTTCGACGCGATCTCCAAGGGCGTGATCGACTTGCGTGATCTTGTGTACTTTGCCGCTTTGATCGGCTTCTGGTTGGCCGCCACGGCCGTGGTACTCGATATGAAGAAGGCGGAATAAGTGAACGGGAATCGTTGGCAAAAGATAGGCATGAGCGTCGGCGGGCTCGTTTTGCTTGCCGTGCTGTTCCTGGGCGTGGTGATGCTGTCGAACGTGGGCTTGCGAGGCATGCGCCTGGATCTGACGCAGAACCGGCTCTACACATTGAGCAGCGGCACCCAACAAGTGGTTCGCGACCTCAAGGAGCCGGTCAATCTGTATTTTTATTTTTCGCGCGACATCGCCGCGAAACAGTCGCCGCTGATTCTGCCGTACGCTGCACGCGTGCGCGAATTCCTCGAGGAGATCGCCGCGCGCGCCGGCGGCAAGATCCGCTTGCACGTCGTCGATCCCCAGCCGTTCTCGGACGATGAGGATCGCGCGGCGGAATTCGGTCTGCAGGCCCTGCCGGCCGGCAATGGCGGCGAGTCGCTGTATTTTGGCCTGGCCGGCACCAATTCGACCGATGGCCGTTCCAGCATTCCGAGTTTTCAAGCCGATCGGGAAGAATTTCTGGAATACGACGTCGCAAAGCTCATTCAGGAGCTGGGCACGCCGAAGAAACCGGTGATCGGCCTGTTGAGCTCAATTGGACTGCAAGGACAATTCAATCCCCAGACCGGACAAATGGGCGAGCCCTGGCCCATCTACACGCAGCTGCAGCAATTGTTCAATGTGCGCAACTTGAGTTCGGACCTTGACCACATCGATAAAGATGTCGACGTGCTCATGCTGGTGCATCCGAAACAGCTGGCGCCGAAAACCCTCTACGCCATCGATCAATTCGTCATGCGCGGCGGGCGAATGCTGCTGATGGTCGATCCGGATGCCGGCGCGGATTTGAGCGGACAGGTCCCCGGGAATCCTTTGGCCGGTGCAATGGCCAATCATTCATCCGACTTGCAGCCGCTGTTGGCCACCTGGGGCGTCGATTACGATGCCACCAAGGTCATCGGGGATTTGGGCCGCGGGCTGGAAGTTCGCACCGGCGCCGCCAGCGGTCCGGTTCGGCACATTGGCATCCTGGGCTTGCGCCGGACCGACATGGATCCAAAGGATGTCGTGACCTCATCCTTGGAGAGCATCAACCTGGCAACTGCCGGCGCGCTTTCGCAGCGCGCGGGCGCCAAGACCGCGTTCGAACCCTTGCTGATGAGTTCGACGAACGCCGCACCCCTCCCGGCGCAGCGATTCAATGGCTTGATCGATCCGTCGACTTTGCGCGACGGATTCAAGTCCACGGGCACCCGCTACACCATCGCGGCGCGCATCACCGGCCCGGTGGATTCGGCGTATCCGAATGGACCGCCGCCCGATCAGAAGCCTGTCGCAGGGCCGCCGATCGCGCACCTCACCAAGTCGACAACCCCTGCCAATATCGTCGTGATTGCCGATACCGACCTGATGATGGACTACCTGTGGGTGCAGCAGCGGCAATTTCTCGGCCAACGGATCGCGCAGGCCTTTGCCAACAACGGCGATCTGATCGCCAACATTCTCGACAACTTGAGCGGCAGCAGCGCCCTGATCAGCATCCGTGGACGCGCATCCTTCTCGCGTCCGTTTGAACGCATTGACGCGCTCAAACGCAAAGCCGATGAGCGCCTGCGCGCCAAGGCGATGGAGCTGCAGTCGGAATTGCAGCAGACGGAAAGCAAACTCACCGAGCTGCAGAGCAAGAGAAATGACCAGAGCTCCATCATGCTTTCGCCCGAGCAGGAAGCGGAGTTGAAGCGGTTTACAGCTGAAAAGACGCGCGTACGGAAGGAATTGCGCGAGACCGAGCGCGGCCTTGATGTCGATATCAATCGTTTGGGGTCCGAATTGAAGGTGATCAATATCGCCATCGCACCGCTCATCGTGGCCATTGCCGGGGTGCTGATTCTGTCGATGCGCCGACGTCGTCGAACCGCTCCGGTGCAGGCTACAAAGGGTTCGACATGAGCCGGCAGCGATTCATCGTGCTGCTCGTGGCGGCGTTGGTGGCGATTTCCGGTGCCATGTATTTGAGCACACAGCGCAACCTTACTCGGGACGTTCATGGCCTGCCGCTATTGCCGTCGCTGGCGAGCGAATTGAACAGCGTGACCTCGCTCAGCGTGCTCAAAGGCAGCGCGACGCCCGTCGTCACGGTTCACAAACAGGGTGAACAATGGACGGTGGCCGAGCGGGCGGATTACCCGGCAGACGTAGCCAAATTACGCAAATTGCTCCTGGCTTTGGGCGATGCCAAGCTCCGCGAAGAGAAGACTTCGGATCCCGCCAACTATTCCATCATCGGTGTCGAGGACCCGACCAAGGCGGGTGCTTCGGGTATGCAAGTTGAACTGATCGCCAAGGATGGAAAGCACGACGTCATTGTCGGCAAGGCTGTCGAACAGGGTAACTTTGTGCGACGTGCGGGAGAAAAAACCAGCTACGTGGTTGAGCCGGGCATCTCCATTGAAGCTGAGCCGCGTTTCTGGATCGACACGCGCCTGCTCGACATCCCCGCCGACAAGATACAAAGCATCGAATTTAAACCCGAGACGGGACCTGGCTACACACTGCACCGGGTAACCGAGGCGCCGCCCAAACCCGCGGATGCCAAAGGCAGTGCGCCGGAACCTGCGGCGCCTGCTGTAAGCAAATTTGTCCTGGAGGGCGTACCGAGCGGTCGAGAAGCGGCGGTTTCTCAGGCCCTGGCACCCTCGCCCACCATACTCAGCAACCTAAGCGGCGATGATGTCGCGCCGACCGGCAACGTCGATTTCAGCAAGCCATCCATCGTGACCGTCACCCTGGCCGACGGCAGCGTAATGACTTTTACGGGCACCGCCGTCGGCGAGAAGCGCTGGATTCAGGTGGCCGCGCCGAAAGATGCTGCATTGAACGCCAAGATGAATGGCCGCGCATTCGAAATTGCAGCGTATCGCTACGATGCGATATTCAGGCCCTTGGAACAACTGTTGGTACCCAAGCTACCGCCGTCGAGCACCAAATCGCCTTCCGCGAGCGTGAAAACCGCTTCGCCCGGCGCGAAAGCCGCTTCGCCGGGTACCAAATCACCGCTTTCGAGCGCGAAAAAGCCCGCAACCGCGCCTCCGCCGTGAGCAGCGGCGCCAGTGCCGGATTTGGACGCCGAGTCGCGGCACTGGTGTACGACGGATTTCTTCTCGCGGCGCTGCTGATGATATTCACCGGCGGCGCGTTGTTCTTCACTCATGGTGCGGCGATCGTCCCCGCCACTGCAGGGCCCTGGGTCTATGTTTATCGCGCGGGGCTGGTGCTCGTCATCGCCGGCTATTACGCCCTCAATTGGCTGCGCAGCGGACAAACTCTGGGCATGCGCGCGTGGCGCATTCGCACCGTGAGTGCGTCGGGCAATCCGATGACATGGAAGGCGGTGATCTTGCGGATAGCCTTTGGCTTTCTTGCGTGGGCGCCGGCTGCATTGGGCGTGCTGTGGCTGTACCTCGATCCCGAACGCCTCGCGCTGCATGACCGGATTTCCAAAACGCGCGTCATTCACCTAGCGGGTTCTTGATATGGCGATCAAGGTGCAGACTCCGACCACCGCGGTCGGCAGCCAGCCCACCAGCGCCGGATTGAGATTGAAAAGTTGTCCGCCGTTCTCAATGGTGCGCGTGGCCAGGAAGAACACGACGCCCAGCAGCGCTCCGACGACCGTCCGAGTTCCGGCTCCGGTGGTGCGCAGTGGGCCGAACACAAAGGGCAGCGCCAACAGGGTCACTATGATCACCGCAAAGACCCTGGCGATCCGCGACCAGTAGCCGATCTCGTACACCGCGGTTTCCAGACTATTGCGCCGCAGATGATCGATGTACGAGGCCAGGCCGTGCAGCGTCAGCATCTGCGGGTCGGTCGCCGCAAGGCCCAGAAATTCTCGGTTCACAGTCGAACGCAACGTCAGCTCGCCGACCGTGTCGCCTTCTACTTTGTCCTTCTCGAAGCGCGAAGTCGCCACATTGTGCAAGCTCCATCGGCTTGGATCGGCCACCTCGATGCGCGCCGCTCTTTGAATTGAACGCAGGCGCGTCGGGCCATCGAGTTCAAACACAGAAACACCGCCGAAAGCCCGGTCCACTTCGCCGGTTTGCACCCTCAAGATTCGATTGCCGTCCTTGACCCAGGCGCTGCTCGTCCCGGCGAAACTGACATCGGCAAATTTCAGGATCGTTTTTTCGCGCTTCGCGAACTGCGCCATCGACGGCGCCGCATATTCGCCAATGCCGAACATGATCACCGCGAGCGTCACGCCGGCGAGACCCACCGGCCAGGCGATGCGCCAAACCGATACGCCTGATGCGCGCGTGACAATCAGCTCACTGCCCGCGGCCAGATTGCCGAGCCCCATCAAGGCGCCGATCAGCGCCCCGATCGGCAGCAGCTCGAATGCCGATTGCGGCAGATTCAAGAGAGTGAAAAGGAAGGCGTCGGCTGCGCTGTAGCTGCCGACACCGATGTCGCTTTGCTGGCTGATGAAGAGGATCAACGCGGCCAGGGCCAGCAGCACCGCCATGGCCATGAGCGTGTAGAGCAACACGGTACGATACAAGTAGCGGTCGAGCGTGTTCACGCCTTCCTCGCATCGCGCATCACCAGGTACAACCCCAGGGCCAGCGCTGCGGCATGCACCCACCAGACACCGACAGCGGGAGGCAGATCGCTCTTTTCGAGCCAGATCTTGGAGGCGGAAAGCAGACTCGAGTAGACAAAGTACACCACGATCGCAAAGCCGACTCGGGCGTAGCGACCCTGCCGCGGCTTGAGTTTGCTCAAAGGTACGGCAATCAGGGTGAGCACAAGGGCCATAAGTGGCGTAGATGCCCTGAATTGCAGCTGTGCTATGTCCGACGGGTCGTGCGAGCCTAAGAGCGCGGCAGTCGGTTTGGTATCGGGGTCCAACGGACCTTTGGCATCCTGCGGCGTGGCGATGGGAATTCCGTGCTCGCGAAATTCAATGACCCGAAAATCGTCCTTGCCCGGCACGCCCTCGTAGCGCCGGCCATTGAACAGCGTCACGAGGTGCATTCCGCCGGCGCCGGCCTTCGAGTACGTGGCGGTATCGGCCAGCGCCACCTCGATACGCCCCTGCGCTTCGCGTTGCACGAATACATTATGCAACACGCCGTCCTGATCGACCCGTTCGGCATAAAATACGGCATCGCCGCCGCTGAAACCGCGGAACCGGCCGGCGTCAAGCTGGCCAAACTGCGCTTCTTTTATCGCAGATTGACGCAGCAGCTGCACTTGGCCGTCGGCGCGCGGCACCTGAACAAATGCCAGCCACCCGAGGCCGGCGGCAATGATCACGGCGAAGCAGAACAAGGGCGCCAGGAGGCGAGAGGGACCAAATCCGCATGCCTGCAGCGCGGCCATTTCGCTGTCGTGGTACATGCGGCCCAGGGTCAAGACGACGGCCAGCAACAATCCGACGGGCACGATGACGGATAGATTCATGATCGCGCCCAGCGCGATCAAGTCGAACACCACACCTCGGCCGTACTGGTTTTCGGCGGCCTGGCCGAGCACCCGCGACAGCTGATTCGATACCAGGATCGCGACCAAGATCCCGGTCACGGCAAGCCATGTCTGCACGACTTCGCGCAACACATATCTTTGCACTGTCCATTTCATGGCCTCAGCTTAGAGCCTTCCCAATAATCTAGTAAACTATTTGCGTAAACCTGGCTAGACCTTACAAAAATGGAGTTGATGATATGGAATTCATCGCGATAGTTGATGCGAAAGCGCGCGCGCCGACAGGCTGCGCCGCTGTGGGCGTCTATGAGAACGGCGATCTCGGCGCGTCCGCTCGTCACATCGACAAGCAGTTGGAGGGCCTGATCACCCGTGTCCAAGGCAGCGGCGATTTCGCCGCTAAGCTTGGCGATGCCTTGATGTTGCCCCAGCCTTCCGGGGCGACCGTTTCCCGACTGTTGCTGATTGGCCTCGGCAGCCGCGCCGCGTTCGGCCGGAAGCAGTACCGCAAGGCGATGCTGTCCTGCGCGCAGGCGCTCGCGAAAACCGGGGCGAGCGATGCGGCCGTCTACCTCGCCATGGAGCCCGTGCCCGACCTCGATATTCAGTACCGCGCACGCATCGTCGCGGAAGTCTTTTTGTCCCAGTCCTACAAAATTCCGGATCTGAAGACTTCTCCCAAGCCCAAGGCACGCCGCCTGGCAACGGTCAATGTGGTGGCTGCGGATGCCCGTGCCGCCAAAACGGCAGCCGAGGGCTTGCGGATGGGCGCCGCCATCGGCAGTGGTCTGGCTTTCGCGCGCGACCTCGCCAATCTGCCGCCCAATGTCTGCACACCGACCTACATGGGAAATCGCGCGCAGCAATTGGCGAAGGAATTCCCACGGATCAAGACCAAGGTGTTGGACGAAGGCGGCATCAGGGCGCTCAAGATGGGCGCCTTCCTGGCGGTGACTCAAGGATCGGTGCAGCCCCCGCGTCTGATCGTGTGTGAGTACCGCGGCGCGCGTAAGAACATGGCGCCCATTTGCCTGATCGGCAAAGGCATCACCTTTGATTCCGGCGGCATTTCGCTGAAGGACCCGCCCGCGATGGACGAAATGAAGTTCGACATGAGCGGCGGCGCGGCAGTGCTCGGTACCATCCGCGCCGTCGCCGAACTGAAACTGCCGATCAATGTGGTTGCCATTGTCGCCGCCGCCGAAAACATGCCCAGCGGCAGCGCCGTGAAGCCCGCCGATATCGTGACGACCATGTCGGGGCAGACTGTCGAGATCCTCAATACCGACGCTGAGGGCCGGCTGGTCCTGTGCGATGCCATCACGTACAGCCGCCGCTACAATCCCGCGGCCGTGGTCGATGTCGCCACGCTGACCGGCGCCTGCATCGTCGCGCTCGGCAATCACGTCAGCGGTTTGATGAGCAACACACCGGCCCTGGCACAGGAGTTGGAGTCGGCCGGTACGCGCGCCGACGATCGCGCTTGGCGCCTGCCCATCGGCGAAGAATATGTCGACCAACTCAAGAGCAACTTTGCCGATATCGCCAACGTCGGCGGCCGCGAAGGCGGCGCCTGCACGGCCGCGTCATTCCTTGGCAAGTTCGCCAAGGATCTCAAGTGGGGCCATCTGGATGTGGCGGGAACGGCATGGACGAGCGGCGCGCAAAAAGGCAGCACCGGCCGGCCGGTGCCGCTGCTCGTTGATTTCCTGATTCATCGCGCCAAGGCATCATGACGGAGCGCGTTGATTTCTATGTCCTCAAAACTGCCACTGCCAGACAGCGCTGGGCGTTTACCTGCCGCCTGACTGAAAAAGCCTATCTCAAGGATTTGAAGATCGTCATCGTCAGCGACACACTGGCTGATGCGCAGGCGCTCGATGAGTTGCTGTGGACTTTCAACGAGCGCTCCTTCATACCCCACAAGATCTGTCTCGATGCACAATCGGTGGACCCCGCGACGTCCGTTCATGTAGCCCTCGATACGCTGATACCGCCGGCGGACCTGCTGGTCAATTTGGCGAATCGACTGCCATCGCAGTTTCAGCGTTATGCGCGTATCGCGGAAGTCATCGACGCGGACGAAGAGCATCGTCGTCTGGGGCGCGAGCGCTTCAAGGCGTATCGTGATCTCAAGCTGAACTTGGAGACTCACCAGATTGACGATACTGCGGATGTTTGACACCCCGGACGATCATGGATAAGGCTTATTCTCCTGCCGAAATCGAATCGCGCATCTACGCGCAATGGGAGTCCCGCGGATATTTCGCGCCTTCGGGCGCGGGGCCGGCGTTTTCGATCGTCATCCCTCCGCCGAACGTCACCGGCACGCTGCATATGGGGCATGCATTCCAAGACACCATCATGGATGCCCTGACCCGCTTCCATCGCATGCGCGGATTCGACACGTTGTGGCAGCCCGGCACTGACCACGCCGGAATCGCCACGCAGATGGTGGTCGAGCGTCAGCTCAATGCCGCGGGACAGAGCCGCGTCGAATTGGGACGCGAAGCATTCGTCGCGCGCGTCTGGCAGTGGAAAGAGACCTCCGGCGGGATGATCGCGAAGCAAATGCGCCGCTTGGGCGCGTCGGTGGACTGGCAGCGCGACGTGTTTACCCTAGACCCGGCCATGTCGCTCAAGGTCACTGAAGTGTTTGTGCGGCTTTACGAGGATGGCTTGATTTACCGCGGCAAGCGCTTGGTGAATTGGGACCCGGTCTTGAAGACGGCGCTGTCCGACCTGGAGGTGGTTGCGGACGAGGAGACGGGCTCCCTTTGGCATCTGCGCTATCCCTTGAGCGACGCTCCCGGATACCTTGTGGTGGCGACGACACGGCCCGAAACGATGCTGGGCGATGCCGCCGTCGCCGTGCATCCGGACGATGAACGCTACCGGCACTTGATCGGCCGCAAAGTGCGTCTGCCCCTGGCGGATCGTGAATTGCCGATCATCGCGGACGCGTATGTGGATCCGACCTTTGGCAGCGGCTGCGTCAAGATCACGCCGGCTCACGATTTCAATGACTATGAGCTGGGCCAACGCCACAACCTGCCCCTGATCAACATCATGACCCTGGATGCCGCGCTCAACGACAGCGTACCTCGACCTTACCGGGGCCTGGATCGTTTTGTGGCGCGAGAAAAAATTCTCGCCGATTTGGATGCCTTGGGGCTCATCGAGCGCATCGAACCGCACAAGCTCACGGTACCGCGCGGCGACCGCAGTAACGCGATTCTCGAGCCGCTGCTGACCGACCAGTGGTTCATCGACATCAAACCGCTGGCCGCGCCTGCCATCCGCGCCGTTGAAGAAGGCCGGGTGCGCTTCGTGCCGGAGAACTGGACCGGCGTCTACTACGATTGGATGCACAAAATCAGAGACTGGTGCATCAGCCGCCAGCTCTGGTGGGGTCATCGCATTCCGGCTTGGTACGACGGCGAGGGCCGTTACTATGTCGCGCGCAGCGAAGCGGATGCGCGGCGCGTGCACGGCATCGCCCCGGAAGTACCCCTGCGCCAGGACGACGATGTGCTCGACACGTGGTTTTCATCGGCGCTTTGGCCCTTCTCGACCTTGGGCTGGCCGGAAAAAACTGCAGCGCTGCAGACCTATTACCCGACTTCGGTCTTGGTGACCGGATTCGACATCATTTTCTTCTGGGTCGCGCGCATGATCATGATGGGCCTCAAATTCATGGGGGACGTGCCGTTTCGCCGGGTGTACATCCATGGCCTGATTCTCGACCAGGACGGCCAGAAGATGTCCAAATCCAAGGGCAACGTCATCGATCCGCTCGACATCGTGGACGGGATTTCCCTGCAGGCGCTGCTCGAGAAGCGCACCACCGGACTCATGCAGCCGCAAATGAAGGCCGCCATCGAAAAGGCGACGCGCAAGCAGTTTCCAGAAGGCATCGCCGCGTACGGCACCGACGCGCTGCGCCTGTGCTTTGCGCGGCTCGCCACGCAAAGCCGGGACCTGCGCTTCGACATGGCCAAGGTCGAAGAGTATCGCAACTTCTGCAACAAGCTGTGGAATGCGTCGCGCTACGTGCTGATGAACGTCGAAGGCAATGAGATCGCCGCGGCAGGCGCGGAATTCAGCCTCGCGGATCGCTGGATCCAATCGCGCCTCGCGGCCATGCTGGAACGCATCGAGGCGGGTTTCGACGACTATCGGCTCGACGTGGTCGCCAATGCCTTGTATGAATTTACCTGGCACGAATTCTGCGATTGGTATCTGGAATTATCCAAGGCGGTGCTGCAATCCGATTCCGCCTCGGCGGCCGCCAAGCGCGGCACGCGCTTTACGCTCATCAACACCCTGGAAGCACTGCTGCGGGCCCTGCATCCGCTCGCCCCTTTCATCTCAGAAGAAATCTGGCAGCGGGTACGCGTGAGCGCAGGGGCGAGCGGCGAGACCATCATGCGCGCCGAATATCCGCGCGCAGCGTCGGTGAGCACGGACCGCAAAGCCGAACCGGAGATGCGCTGGGTCATGGATTTCATCCTCGGCATGCGCCAGATCCGCGGCGAGATGGACATCGCGCCGAGCCGCAAGCTGGAGGTTCTGTTGCAAAACGCGAATCCTCGCGACTTGGAGTATCTCGATCGCAATCTTCACTACCTGATGCGCCTGGCCGGAGTCGAGACGCCGCGCGTGCTGGCCGCGGCCGAGACGCCGCCCATATCGGCCGTTGCACTGCTCGGCAATCTTGAAATATTGGTGCCCATGAAGGGCCTGATCGATCCCACGGCCGAACTCGAGCGCCTGGCAAAAAGACTGCGCAAGGCTGAAATCGAGCTGACCAGGCTGGAAGCCAAGCTGGGGAACAGCCAGTTTGCGAAGAATGCACCGCCCGACATTGTGGCGAAGGACCAGCAGCGGCTTGAGGAATTGCGCACGGAAATAGGCCAGCTATCAGCCCAAACTGCCCGGGTGACCAAGCTTAAATCCCAATGAACGCGCTGCATTCGCAGATCGAAGCGGTGCTCGCCCAATTGAACCGGGTGATTCTGGGCAAGGATGCGCAGATCCGGCTATGCCTCGCCTGCCTGTTGGCGCGCGGCCATTTACTCATCGAGGATATTCCCGGGGTAGGCAAGACCACGCTGGCGCATGGCATTGCCCAGACCCTCGGACTGTCGTTTCAGCGCATTCAGTTCACCAGCGACCTCTTGCCGGCCGACGTGCTCGGCGTGTCCATATTTGATCGCGAGACCGGCAAATTCCGCTTCCAGCGCGGTCCGATCTTTGCGCAGTTGGTGCTCGCGGACGAAATCAACCGCGCCTCGCCCAAGGCACAGAGCGCGCTGCTCGAAGCGATGGAGGAGCACCAGGTCACGCTCGACGGGCAGTCGATGGCGCTGCCGGAGCCGTTCTTTGTCATTGCGACGCAAAACCCCCAGGATCAGGTCGGCACGTTTCCCCTGCCCGAATCGCAATTGGATCGGTTCTTGATGCGTGTTCACTTGGGCTATCCCGCCGCCGCCGCAGAGCGCGAGCTGCTGAACGGCATCGATCGGCGCGATCTTGTGAAGGCGCTCAAGACTATCACCACGCCGGAGAGCCTCAAGGAACTGCAGCAAAGCGTGCTCGACGTCCACGTCTCCCCCGCGCTGCTGGATTACGTGCAAGCGCTGGTCGCACATACTCGCCGCGCGCCGGGTTTGAACGCCGGGCTGTCGCCGCGAGCGGCCATCGGGCTGCTGCGCGCCGCGCGCGCCTGGGCCTTGATTCATGGACGCAATGCGGTTATTCCAGAGCATGTGCAGGCCATATTCCCAGCGGTCGTGGAACATCGGGTTCGCCAACGCAGCAGCGACGCGATAGCAGTCACTCGGCTGCTCGAGGCCGTGCCGGTTCCGTAATTAAGGATCGATATCCTTGGTCACCTTGCGCCAAGCGGCGATCAATCAACTCCGTGCCCGGGTCATTCGACGCCACGGCCGCGACAACCTGCCCATCAGCATCAATCGGCGCCGCATTTATATCCTGCCGACCCGCTTCGGCTTCATGCTGGGTGCGATTCTCGTCGCCATGCTCATCGCGGGCCTCAACTACAACAGCAACCTGGCGCTGGCGTTTGCGTTTCTCATGTCCAGCATGGCCTTGGTGACGATGCATCACTGCAACCGCAACATGCTCAGGCTCAGCGTCGATGCGACCACCGAAGTTGATGCGTTTGCCGGGCGCGAGGCGCTGCTCGAGTTCGAGTTGCGCAATGGCTCCAGTGTTGATCGGCGGGATATCGAGGTTCGCTGTCTGAGTGCCGCCGGGATGGGCAGCGTTGCGGCAGGGGAAAGCGCAACCATCGAGGTTATCGCTCCGGTCGCGCAGCGTGGCGTGACACGTATCAGCCAGTTCGAACTGCGCACCCGCTATCCCTTTGGATGGTTCTATTCCTGGACCTATGTGCAGGGATCGATTTCAATCTACGTCGCACCGGCACCCAGCGGCAATCGTGGCCTGCCTTCAGGGTCCGCGCAGGGCACGGGCTCGCACTCGGAGGCGCGCGGCGATGAGGATTTCTCGGGGCTGCGCGCGTACGAGCCGGGAGTGCCCTTGAAGCACATGGCATGGAAGGTGTTGGCGCGCGGGGGTGAACCAGTGGTGCGCAGCTACTCGAGCTTGGCCGCACAACCTGAGTGGTTGGACTGGTACATGCTCGATGGCCTGGACACCGAGGCGCGCCTCTCGCAGCTTTGTCTCTGGGTCGTGGAGAGCGATGCCGCGCAACGCCCTTATGGCCTGCGCCTTCCCGGCAAGGAGCTGGCGCCTTCCGGCGGTGCGGCGCATCGATTCGCTTGCCTGCGCGCGCTTGCCGCTTTCGGTACCGGCGAGACATGATTACCGAGCGCGTCACGTACGACCAGCTTCTGGGAATTTCAGGCTGCTTGGCCCTGGCGCTGCTCGCGCACATCACGACGCTGCCGCCGTGGGTGCCGGTCATCGTGGTCGCCTGCGGCCTCATACGGCTTATGATGGCGCGCGGCGGCCGTGGTGCGCCTTCGCGCGCCGTGCTCTTTACGATCACCGCGCTGGCCATCCCCTTGCTGCTCGTACGCTTCCACACCTTCAACGGCTTGGTCGCCGGCACGGCGTTGCTCTCCGTGACCGCAGGGCTGAAATTACTGGAAACCAAAACCCGGCGCGACATCTACATCATCACGCTGATCATCTATTTCGTGAGCCTGGCGGCGCTGCTGGAAGGCGATTCCTTCTGGTTGCTGGCCTACTTGATCGGCGTTTGCTGGCTCACCACCGCAACCTTGCTGCGTCTGACCAGCAGCGGTCCGGCTCCCGGGTGGCGTCGCAGTCTGCGCTATGGCGGACGGGTGTTGGCGCAGGCGCTGCCGCTGACGCTGGTTTTTTGGCTGTTGTTTCCGCGATTCGCCGGCCCGTTGTGGCAAATACCCAATGACTCGCAGACTGCCGCATCAGGATTGAGCGACACCATGAGTCCGGGCGATATCAACCAGTTGGCCCTGTCCGATGAAGTGGCTTTTCGCGTGCGATTTGATTCCGCCTCTCCGCCGAACCGTGAGCGCTACTGGCGCGGTCCTGTGCTGGATTACTTCGACGGCCATACCTGGTCGCGCTCACCCACGACCGAAACGGCCGCGGCCGCCTTGCGGCCGCAAGGACCCGTTTACAAATATACGGTGATGATGGAGCCGCATCGGCATCGATGGATATTCATGCTCGACTGGCCGAGCAGTTGGAATCTGCCGCGAGCGGAGCTCAACAGCGACTACACTTTGATGCAACCCGAACCGCTCTCGCGTCCCCTCGATGTGGTGGGTACTTCGTACACACAGGTTCAAGCGATCGAACCTTTGAGAGCAAAGATTCGCAATCGCGACCTGCGGCTGCCGAACGATCGCAATCCCCGCACGCGGCAACTGGCGCGCGAGCTGCGCAGCGCGCATGCCGACGACATGGAATACGTGCAGGCTGTGCTCGCGATGTTCAGGCAGCAACCGTTTTTCTACACGCTGACGCCGCCGAAGCTGGCCGACGATTCGGTCGACGAATTTCTCTTCAATACCAAGCGCGGATTTTGCGGCCACTATGCCTCGGCCTTCGCGACTATGCTCCGGGCGGCGGGAATACCGGCACGCGTGATCACCGGCTATCAGGGCGGCACGCTTAACCCTTACGGAGACTATTGGATATTGCGGCAAAGTGATGCGCACGCCTGGACCGAAGTGTGGATCGATGGACGCGGCTGGGTGCGCATCGATCCGACGGCGGCGATTGCACCTGAACGGGTGGAGCGCGGGCTGGCTGACGTCGCCAGCGCCGACGATTCGCTGGCGAGCGCATGGCAGCGAAAATCGCTGTGGTTCCCCGGCCTGCGGTTGCGTTTTGACGCGGTGAAGGAACTCTGGCGCGAGCGGATATTGGACTACGATCAGGATTCCCAGCGCAAGCTGCTCGAGTTCCTGAAGATTCCCGAGCCCGACGGCCAGAAACTCGTCATGGTGCTGGCCGCGGCCATGGGATTGGTGCTGGCATGGCTGACCTGGCAAGTGCGCCGCGAACTTGAGCGGAGTTCGAAGGACGAGACCGCCCGCGCATATGCCCGGCTGTGTGCGAAGCTCGCCGCGGCGGGCATTCCGCGCATACCGCACGAAGGCGCCGAAGCGTATGCGCAGAGAGTGGCGCGCCTGCGCCCGGACCTCGGAGCCATCGTCACCAATCTGTGCCGGCAGTACTCGTTCTTACGCTATGCAGTCCCATCGACCAGCATCACCTTGGGCCAGTTCCAAGCGGCGGTGCGCGCGTTCCGGCCAAAGGCTTAGGGCAGTTCTGATTGTCGGCGGTGCGCGCTTAGCCAGCCAGGTTTTCGCGCGTCTTTAAGAATTTGATCTCCGGCCAGCGCTCTTCGGTCAGCCCGAGATTGATGCGCGTAGGCGCCAGGTACACGAGTTCTCCGGCGTGGTCGACGGCCAGGTTGTCGTACGCTTTCGTGCGAAACTCGGCCAGGCGCTTCTCGTCCTGGGTGCTGACCCAGCGGGCCACCGCCACATTGATCGGCTCGAATACGCATTGCACGCTGTATTCATCCTGCAAGCGAAACGCCACCACCTCGAACTGCAGCTGGCCGATGGCGCCCAGAATCAAGTCGTTATTGCGCAGCGGCTTGAACAGCTGCGTGGCGCCCTCCTCGCAGAGCTGTGACAAGCCTTTCTGCAGGGCCTTCATGCGCAGCGGATCCTTGAGCACCGCGCGCCTGAAGATCTCAGGCGCAAAATTGGGGACGCCCGTGAAGGTGAGATTTTCGCCTTCGCTGAAGGTGTCGCCGATATTGATCGTGCCATGATTGTGCAAGCCGATGATGTCGCCTGCGTACGCCTCCTCCGCCTGGCTGCGGTCGGCGGCGAGAAAAGTCAACGCATCGGCAATGCGCACGTCCTTGTTGAGCCGCACATGGTGAAATCGCATGCCGCGCGCGTAGCGCCCCGAGCAGAGGCGCATAAAGGCGATTCGGTCGCGGTGTCCGGGATCCATGTTGGCCTGGATCTTGAACACGAATCCTGTGAGCTTGGGCTCGTCCGCATTCACCGGGCGTTGCAGGGTCGGCCGCGGCTGGGGTGCCGGTGAGTGGGCGACGAATGAGGACAGCAGCTCGCGCACGCCGAAATTGTTGACTGCCGAGCCGAAAAACACCGGCGTCTGTTTGGCCGACAGATAGCGCTGCAGGTCAAACTCGGGACTCGCGCCTCGAACCAGCTCGACTTCCTCGAGAAAGTGCTGATAGCGGTCGCCCAAGAACTCGCGCGCCTCATCGCTCGCGATACCGTCGATGGTCTCGTGCGTGCCGACGCGGCCTTTTTCCATCGGCACGTACACGTAGATCTTGTCTTCGATCAAATGATAGACGCCGAGCAGATCGCGGCCCATGCCGATCGGCCAGGTGATGGGCGCACATTGAATCTTCAATACGCTTTCGATCTCATCCAGCAATTCGATCGGTGCGCGCCCATCTCGATCCAGCTTGTTGACGAAGGTCATGATGGGCGTATCGCGCAGGCGGCACACCTCCATGAGTTTGATGGTCCGCTCCTCGACACCCTTGGCGCAGTCGATGACCATCAAGGCGGAGTCCACCGCCGTCAGCGTGCGATACGTGTCCTCCGAGAAATCCTCGTGACCCGGAGTGTCGAGCAGATTGACGATGCGATCATCGAAGGGAAATTGCATCACCGAGGAGGTGATCGAAATGCCGCGCTGCTGCTCCAGGCGCATCCAATCGGAGGTGGCATGACGGGTGGCCTTGCGCCCCTTGACCGTGCCGGCCATCTGGATGGCCCCGCCGAACAGCAACAACTTTTCCGTCAGCGTGGTCTTGCCGGCGTCAGGGTGCGAGATGATGGCAAAAGTTCTTCGGCGCTTGATTTCATTGACAATTTCAGATTCATTCACCAGCCATTTCCCCACACGTGTGCCGAGCATTATAGCCTAGCCTTGCCGTGGCACAGGAGATAGCAGCGAGGACCGGACCGACTTTCGGCAGCGTGAGGATCGGATATTCAGGCAGCGGGCAGAATTGCCACAGCCCGCGAAGGAGAGGTCCTATTTCAACTCCGCGTTGAGCACGCGACGCAGAACGGCGGCGTCTTCGCGGCCGACCGTCGCTTGGTAGTAGCCGCGCCGTATGCCGACTTGCTCGAAGCCCAACGAATGATACAAACGGGCGGCCGCGACATTTGAGGGTCGCACTTCGAGAAACGCCTCGCTCATGCCCGCGGCCTTCGCGCGTTCAAGCAGATACAGCATCACCTTGCGGGCAAAGCCCCGCGAGCGATATTCGTCGCGAATGCAGACGTTCAATATGTGCGCCTCGCCCGCGCCCACCGACATGATGCCGTAGCCGCCCACGTCGCCCGCCACATCGATGATGCGGCAGACGTAGCCCACCCGCAGGCAATCGCGGAAAATCCCCTCGCTCCAGGGAAACTGATAGGCCGCCTTTTCGATGGCCGCGACCACGGGGATATCGAGCTCATGCATGGGCCGGACGTCGACGCGGGCAAACGCGACATCGAGCTTGACGCTAGACACGCGAGCACACCTCGCGCGCAAATTTCAAATCCTCCCAGGCTTTGCGCTTTTCAGTGGGCGTGCGCAAAAGATACGCGGGATGATACGTAACCACGAGCGGCACCTTGGATAGGCCGAATTGATGCACCTGCTGACGCAAGGCGCCCAACGTCTTATCGGTGCGAAGCAGATTTTGCGCGGCGATGCGCCCGACGGCTAACATGATCTTGGGTTTCAATAGCGCAATCTGCCGTTCCAAATAGGGTAAACACTCGGCGGCTTCGGTTGGCGCGGGATCACGATTTCCGGGCGGCCGGCATTTTAAAACATTTGCAATGTATACCTGTTCTCGCGCCAATCCTATGGCGTGCAGCATGGAATTTAGCAATTGCCCGGCGCGGCCCACGAACGGCTCGCCTTTGCGGTCCTCTTCTGCGCCGGGCGCCTCGCCGACGATAAGCCAATCGGCGTGCGGATTACCGACGCCAAACACCGTTTGTGTTCGAGTCGCGCTCAATGCGCAGCGGGTGCAGACGGCCACGCGCGCCCGCAGTTCGCCCCAATCCGCCCCATCTTCGCGGGCGGCGGAGGCCTCGCGCGGAAAGGCTGGCCTGGCAGGTGCGGCCGAAACGACGGCCGGCGGTGCCGGGGCTTCCGACGCGCGGGCGCCGCGCAGGGTCCATGACTCGAGCCCCAAGGCCGCCAGATATTCTTGGCGCAGCTCGCTATTCATGTAATCGGCGAGGCCGGCCTGTGCGCCGCAGCTTGCGATAGACCCAGATGGTGGGGGCCGACAGGGCATAGAGACCGAAAACCACCAACAAGCTGGTGGGCAGGTGCAAAAAGATAAAAATGAACGCCAGAGGCACCAACACGATGTACGTGTAGCGAATCTTGGCGCCCGCCTTGACGTATTTGAAACTGTTAAAGGCAAAACGGCTGATCATCAGCGCACCCGCACTCGCGGTAACCAAAAACGCCAAAATCAGTCCAGGCAATCCAATATTGGTTTGATCGCTCGCCAACCATACCAGGGCCGCGACGATGGCCGCCGCGGCGGGGCTCGGCAAGCCTTCGAAATAATTTTTATCCTGCGTGGCGGCACGCGAATTAAAACGCGCCAGGCGCAAGGCCGCAGCCGCCGCATAAAAGAAACAGACCAGCCACCCGATTCGGCGCCACAGCGGACCGTACTCAGCGATGCGCGCCACGCCCCATTGGTAGGTGACAATGGCGGGCGCGACGCCGAAGGACACCATGTCAGACAGGCTGTCGTATTCCTTGCCGAACGCGCTGGCGGTATTGGTCCAGCGCGCCACGCGCCCGTCCAAAAAGTCGAAGGTCATTGCGACGAACACCGCGATTCCCGCATATTCAAATCGCAAGTCAATGGCGGCCACGATGGCATAGAAACCAGCGAATAGCGCGCCGGTGGTCAGAAGATTCGGGAGCCAATAAACTCCGCGCCGCCGTGCTGGTGAATCGTCGTCGTCGCCCATTGGCTCCCATAATACCAGGGGGGCTCATGTAAGATATGCGGCCATGCGCTTATCCCAATATCCCATTTCCACCCTCAAAGAGGTGCCCGGCGACGCGGAGGTCGTAAGCCATCAGCTCATGCTGCGCGCAGGACTGATTCGCCGCCTGGCAGCCGGCTTGTACGTTTGGCTGCCCATGGGCTTTCGCATCCTCAAGAAGGTCGAACAAATCGTGCGCGAAGAAATGAATCGCGCGGGGGCGCTGGAAATGATCATGCCCACCGTTCAGCCGGCCGAGTTGTGGGTCGAATCCGGTCGCTGGTCCAAGTACGGACCGGAGCTGCTGCGTTTCAAGGACCGGCATGAGCGCGAGTTCTGCTACGGCCCCACCCATGAAGAAGTCATCACCGACATCGCGCGGCGGGAGCTGCGCAGCTACAAGCAGCTACCGGTGAATTTCTATCAGATTCAGTTCAAATTCCGCGACGAAATCCGGCCGCGCTTCGGCGTCATGCGGGCGCGCGAATTCGTGATGAAGGATGCCTATTCATTTCACACCGATGAGGCGAGCCTGGCGGAAGGCTACCGCCTGATGTACGAGGCCTACACGCGCATCTTCACGCGGATGGGGCTGAAGTTTCGCGCCGTGCAGGCCGACGGCGGCAGCATCGGCGGCGCGACGACGCAGGAATTTCACGTGCTGGCCGATTCGGGCGAGGACGCCATCGTTTTCTCCGACGCGGACGACTACGCGTCCAATTTGGAAACGGCGGTCGCTTTGGCCCCGACGCAGCCCCGCGCGGCGGCGGCGCAGCCCTTGAGCAAGGTACCCACGCCGAATGCGCGCACCATTGCGGAAGTGAGTGCGCAGCTCGGCGTAACGGCGGCACAGTGCGTGAAAACGCTGCTGGTGGACGGCGCCGCCGGCGATATCGTCGCGCTGGTGATCCGCGGCGACCATGAACTGAACGCCGTCAAGGCGCAGAAGCTCGACGGCGTGGCAAGCCCCTTAAAAATGGCGGGCGCGGACCGGATCCGGGCCGCCGCCGGCGCGGAACCGGGGTTCATAGGCCCGATCGGTTTCAAGGGCAGAATCTATGTGGATCATGCCGCCGGCAAGCTGGCCGATTTCGTGTGCGGCGCCAACGAAAAGGACATGCACTACCGGGGCGTCAATTGGGGACGCGACCTTCCCGACCCACAATCCGTCGATATCCGCAATGTTCAGCCGGGGGACCCCAGCCCGACGGGCCGCGGCCGGCTCAAAATCGCCCGCGGCATTGAGGTGGGGCATATCTTTCAGCTGGGACAGCTGTACAGCGCTGCCATGAATGCCAGTGTGCTGGATGAGCAGGGCAACGCCTTGACGATGTTCATGGGCTGCTACGGCATCGGGGTCACCCGCGTGGTTGCCGCGGCGATTGAGCAAAATCACGATGCCAATGGAATAGTGTGGCCGGATGCCCTTGCGCCCTTTCAAGTCGTCCTGGTGCCCATCAATTATCAGAAGTCCGCGAGGGTTCAAGAGACGGCCGATGCGCTCTATCGGGACTTCAACGCTGCAGGCATCGATGTTCTGCTGGACGACCGCGACGCCAGGCCCGGGGTTAAATTCGCCGACTCCGAGCTGTTGGGTATTCCTCATCGCATTGTGATCGGAGAGCGTAGCTTGAACGCGGGAAATCTCGAATATCGTCACCGGCGCGAGACGGAATCGACGGAAATCCCGGCCACCGATCCGGTAGGCTATGTCCGAGATAAGTTAAATGGCTGAGGTTAACCCATGCGGTATCCCTGCGCGGTACTGCTCGCGCTGATAGTCTTTTTTGCCCTCCCCGGCGTATCGCACGCGGATCAGCAGCGCGATCCGGAGCTCAAGGAGCTGCTGCAGAAAATCATCCGTAGCACGGATTGCTTCGCGGACAAGTACGAATCTGAAGTCTGGTACAAGTCCATGGAGCCGCGCCTCGCTCAGTTTGTGCCCACGCACGCGGAGCGCCTCGAGATTCTGGACCACGTGTATTGCGAGGCGAAGCGGGACCCGGCCCTGCAAATCCCTCCGGACTTGGTGCTGGCCCTCATGGAAGTCGAGAGCCGTTTCGACCGCTGGGCCGTATCGCCGGCCGGTGCCGTGGGCCTCATGCAGGTGATGCCCTTCTGGCCGCGCGAATTGGGCGTGCAAAACCAACTGGTGAAAGTTGCGCCCAACATCCGCATGGGCTGCGAGATCCTGCGCTACTACTTGCGCGTCGAGCATCGGAATTGGACCCTGGCGCTGGCCCGCTACAACGGCAGCGTCGGCCACAACAAGTATCCGGCCCTGGTGATGCAGCGCTGGCAGCACGCCTGGCGCTTTTAGAATACCTCGAAGCCTGCCGGTATCTTAGGGCTGTCGTCGGCCGCGTCGGTCTCGAGGACGCTATCGACTCGTGCCTGCGCAGGCCCGCGCTTCAGCCACCGATGCAACGCCTGCAACGCCGGCGCGCTGCCCTGCGCCAGCACTTCGACGGATCCGTCCGGCAGATTGCGTGCCAGGCCGCGAAGATTCAATCGTTTGGCTTCGAGCCGCGCGCTATGACGAAAATAGACGCCTTGGACCTTTCCCATCACCAGAAAGCGCCGGACGATCTCATCCATCGACATGCGCCGCGCTAGTGGGGCGGAGTGGCAGCTTCCGCGTGTTGGGCGTTGGCCAGCGCCGCGGCGGCATGATGCTTGGCCTGCAGCGCCGCAAGTCGGGCCCGCGCGTATTCTTGCGCCTGCAAGTGCGTTTCCGCCCGGGCAATGGCCGCCTGCGCTGCATCGTATTCCGGCGAACTACCGGCCGTTGCACCGGCGGCGGCGGCAGCCACAATTGCCTGGCGAGCGTCGCTCATTTCCTGTACAGGCGGCCCCATCCTGCAACCGAGCAGAAAGATGACACCGACCAGAACAACCATGAGCCGTGACATAGAGTTGCGCGACACTAGCAATAGCCACCAAAGCCGTCAAACAAGGCGCCGTTATACAATATGAGTTTCGCGTTACTTAATGCGTTGCGCGGGCGCAGCACGGGCGCGCGATTCCGCATGATTTCCACGGAAGACCATCGATGAATGAAGTGTTGGTTCTGTATTATTCGCGCCAAGGAAGCACCGCTGCCCTGGCACGGCAAATCTGCCGCGGCGTCGAGGCCATCCCCAACATGCAGGCACGATTGCGCACGGTTGCGCCAATCACCGCCACCACGCAGCGGCTCGATCCGCCCGTTCCGGACGAGGGTCCGCCGTACGCCACCCATGATGATCTCGTGCAGTGCTGCGGCCTGATCCTCGGCAGTCCGACCCGATTCGGAAACATGGCGGCCCCGGTCAAATACTTTCTGGACGGTACCAGCGCTCTATGGCTGACCGGGGCGTTGGCGGGCAAGCCCGCCGGCGTGTTTACCTCGACGCAGACACTTCATGGCGGACAGGAATCAACGCTCCTGTCGATGATGGTGCCCCTGCTGCACCATGGCATGTACCTGGTTGGACTGCCTTTCACGGAAGCGGGATTGTCGGATACTCGCAGCGGCGGCACGCCGTATGGTGCAAGCCATGTCTCTGCGCTGACTGCGCATGGCGAACTTTCCGAGCACGAGAGCGCACTGGCCCGGGCCTTGGGCACACGCGTGGCGGCTCTCGCCGATCGGCTTGCAACGCGCGCGTGAGCGTTCATTCCATTTCGCGCGTGATCACGATCTGGCTGTGGGTCGCGGTTGCCTTAAGTCTGCTGGCGTGGATCCTTGCCGGCTATCCGTGGCCGATGTGCCTCGTCGCCGTCTTGCCGCTGCTCGCGCCTTTGAATGGCCTGGTGCGCGGCAGACGCTACACCTATGCCTGGGCGACATTGTTCGCCATTCCCTACCTGGCGTTTGCCCTGACCGAACTCCTGGCCAATCCGCAGGCGCGCTGGGTCGCCGCGATGACCCTGTTGCTGGTCTTTGCCTGGTTCTGCACTATGATTTTGTATTTGCGCGCTTCTCGAGTTCATCGCGAATAAAAGGAATCGTGAGCCGGCGCTGTTCGACCAGCGAGGCTTCGTCGAGCGCATCGAGAACGTCGAACAGCGAGGGCAGATCGCGCGGCATTCGCTTCAACAAATACTCGGACGTTTCGTCAGGCAGCTGCAAACCGCGCTGTGCGGCGCGCAGGCGCAGGGCCTCGATGCGTCCCGCGTCGTCGAGCTCGTGAAGTTGATACACAACACAGGCCGCTGCCCGCGAGCGCCAGTCTTCGAGTACCCAGGCCGCTTGCCGCGGCGCCACGGCGGCCGCGAATATCAGCCGAGTGCGCAGTTCGGCAGCGTCATTGAAAAGTCGGAACAGGGCCCGTTCCCAGGCTTGATCTCCGGCGATCTGATCCACGTCATCGATGCACAGCAAGGGGCTGCGTTCGTATCCGGCGAGCGCTTCTGGCGGCAATGAAGCCGAGCGGTTCAACGGGAAATAGGCCGCCGCATCGCCGGTCGCCGCACAAGCAGCCTGCAGCAGGTGGGTTTTGCCCGAGCCGTGAGCACCCCAAAGCCAGACGGGGACCGCGGTATGCGACCGCAACAGTGTCAGGATTTCCGAATTCCGGCCCGGCGCAAAGCTCTCATACACGGCCCCTGCTCGCAGCCGCACGCCGAGCGCAAGTTGTTTCATGCCGTCGCCGCCCGCCGGCCGTAAACCAGGACGTAGTCGATGCCGCTCACCCACACAGTCATGAATACCAGAGCGCCCAGCCAGGTGATCACCCATTCGGGAGGCAGCGAGAATTTTGCCCTGCTTACTACACCTAGGATGAAGGCCGCCTGGCAAACGGTGTTGATCTTGCTGATCAGGGAGGGATGCGCCGTCAAGGGTCCGATAAAAATGCGGTAGGCGGCGGCTCCCGCCACGATGATCACATCGCGCGCCACTGCGGCCGCCATCAGCCACAACGGCACCAGCTTCATGAGACTCAAGGTGACAAAGACTGCGACCAGCAGCGCCTTGTCGGCGATGGGATCCAGCACCGCACCCAGCTCGGTTTGCCAGCCGAAGCGTTTGGCGAGAAAACCGTCCGCCGCGTCCGAAATGGCGGCGACCGCGAACAGCACTATGGCGAGCGCGAGCCGCTCGTGGAAGAGCGCGATCGCAATCGGCGCGACCAACAGAATTCGCATAACACTGATGATGTTCGGTATGTGGCGCATGGACGCGGAATGTTCAGACAGGCTAGCGACTAGCGATGCAGTTGGAAGCGCTGGATCCCGCTCTCGCCGGCGGCAACCGGCTGCAAACGCCCATTCAACGACAGCGCACGCTGCAACGAGTCAAGGCCGCCGCGCGTCGACAATCGGAACCGGACCGTGTCGCCCGACAGGGACTCCACGCTCACATGCGAAATGAAGGTGAGCGATGCGAGATAGCTCTCCACACCCGCATAATCCCGCAGATCGTTGAGGCCGCTGACTTCGATGTCCACCGGCACCAGACCGCCGCTCGCGGCGAACATTCCCGCATACAGATCGGCGGCGCGATTTACACCCTCCAACGTGCCGGAGTACTCGCTGCTGCGATCCTGAAACAGATGCGTCCAGCGCACATTGGCATTCGCCGCCGCGCCGCTCGCGCGACCGATCAGCACCCCATCGCTGCCCATGCGCCGCGCGATTTCCACAAACGAAGACGGCGAGCCTGAGTTCACGGCCGCGAAATCGATATGGAATTTTTGCAGTTCCGCGCTGCTTGGCCACACCAGCGGCAATCCACGCAAGGCCGCCGCTCCAATGATTGCCGATTTGAGATCGGAACTTTCTTCGGTGCTGGTTACACTGCCGGTCTGCGCGCCGGTCTGCACAGCCAGCAGGACCAGCGTCGTCGGCCGCTCGTGACCCCACAGCGGCTGCCCGTTCTGCGTCAGCCACCGCTCGATGGCAGGTCCATCGAAGGCCACCCACAGCTGACCGTCCGGGGCGCCGCGACACTGTTGCACATAGCGGCGCGCATTGGCGACCAGCGACGCCAACGCCGGGTCCTCGTCCGCGGAACGGCGGCCCGTGACGCGTATCAGCACAGTCTTCATGGCGTCTTGAAACGCCGGGCTGTCCGCGCCGCCGTCGCAGCGCCCGGGAACCGCGGTCGTCGCCTGATACATCTCCGCGCGCGTCAACGCAACGGCCGCTTGCCCGAACAAAAGGGTGGCGACGCACGCCCACACGATCGAAAAGCGCCGTAAGTACTGTGCCATGGTGTTGTAAAATACCACAGCTGAAGTGCCGGCCGCTTTGGCCCAGTTCCTACATGAAGGATCCTTTAATGACAGAGCGAGCGCCCGTGACCTATCGCGACGCCGGCGTCGATATCGATGCCGGTGACGAGCTTGTCGAGCGAATCAAGCCGCGGGTGAAGCGCTCGATGCGGCCCGAGGTGCTGGGGGGCATCGGCGGTTTTGGCGCGTTGGTCGAGGTGCCGCTCGATCGCTATCGCAAGCCGGTGCTGGTATCGGGCACGGACGGGGTCGGCACCAAGCTGCGCCTGGCCATCGACACCCATCGGCACGACGGCGTCGGCATCGATTTGGTCGCCATGTGTGTCAACGACGTCGTCGTGCAGGGCGCCGAGCCGCTTTTTTTCCTGGACTACTACGCCAGCGGGAAACTGGATGTCGGCGTCGGTGAGCGTGTCATTGCAGGCATCGTCGAAGGCTGCGTGCAAGCCGGATGTGCCCTGGTGGGCGGAGAAACCGCCGAGATGCCCGGGATGTATCACGGTGCGGATTACGACCTTGCGGGTTTCTGCGTCGGGGTGGTCGAGAAGGAAGCCATCATTGACGGCTCCAAGACCCGCGCGGGCGATGTCGTTCTGGGGCTGCCCTCCTCCGGCCCGCATTCCAACGGCTTCTCGCTCATCCGCAAGATTTTGCAGATCTCGGGCACGGGCCACAACGTCGATTTGGACGGCGTCAGTCTCATCGAGCGGCTGATGGCGCCGACGCGGATTTACGTCAAGCCGCTGCTGCAACTGATGCGGGAGCTGCAGCCGCATGGCCTCTCGCACATCACCGGCGGCGGGTTGGTTGACAATATTCCGCGAGTTTTGCCGGAAGGGTTGGAGGTCGTGCTGGAGCGCGGCGCTTGGCGGCGCGAAGCGGTGTTTGATTGGCTGCAGCGGGAGGGCAGGATCGCCGATGCAGAGATGTACCGCGTGTTCAATTGTGGAATCGGCATGACCGTTCATGTGTCGGCAAGCGATGCCCCGCGCGCCATCGGCATCCTGGGTGATGCGGGCCAGGAAGCGCTCGTGATTGGCGAGGTTCGGGCCGGAACACGCGGCGTCGTCATCGCTTGAGCGCGACGCCCCGGCAGCCGATCGTCATCCTGATATCTGGGCGCGGCAGCAACATGCGTGCGCTCGTCGAACGCAGCCATGCTGCCGGCGCTGCCTATTCGGTGGCTGCAGTCATCTCCGATCGAGTCGATGCCGGCGGTCTCGAGATTGCGCGACACTTGAGCGTGGCCGCGCGGGCCTTGCCGCAACAAAAGGGCACGGAACGTACGGACTACGACCAGTCCCTTGCGGCGGCGATCGCCGGGTATTCTCCTGCGCTGATCGTCCTCGCGGGATTCATGCGCATCTTGTCGGCATCGTTCGTCGAGCGATTTGCCGGACGGATATTGAACATTCACCCCTCGTTGCTGCCTAAATATGTAGGACTCCATACTCATCGGCGCGCTCTGGAAGCGCGTGAGGCCGAGCACGGGGTCACGGTGCACTTCGTCACCGAGCAACTCGACGGCGGCCCGCGCGTGCTTCAGGCGCGTGTACCCATAGTCCCCGGCGACACGGAGGCGACATTGAGTCAACGCGTGCTGGTCCAGGAACACATCATTTATCCGCTGGCCGTCAATTGGTTCTGCCAAGGAAGATTGCGCTGCGAGGCCGGGAAAGCCTGGCTGGACGGCCGGCCGTTGAATGAACCGGTGCAAGTGAGCGACCTTGAGCGGGAGAAGATTGTATGAAGGCATTTACTGGCGCGTTGGCGCTGGCCATCGCCGCATCCACTGCTGCCGCCGCGCCGGCCTCTGCCCAGACGCCGGCCGACTCAGGCATCGCTCCCTTCATCGCGCACTATGAGGCGGCCTGGAAAGGCATCAGCGTGGGCACCAGCGAGATACAACTGACCCAGGGCACCGAGCCCGGGCACTACCTCTACACCTGGACCATCACCGCGCGTGGAATTTTTCGCATTGCGTACAGCGACGATCTTGTGCAAAAAAGCTGGTTGAGCATGATCGGCGATCATGTCCGCCCGGACAAATACCATGGTAAAGAAGGCTCGCAGACAGTGGAGCTGAATTTCGACTGGCAAGACAAACGTGCGACCGGCGTATCGGAGACCAAGCCGGTGGATATCAAGCTGCCGGACGGCGCTCAGGACGTCATGTCCATTCAGGTCGAAGTGATGCTGGATCTCAAGAACGGCAAACTGCCGAAGACATTCCAAATCATCGACAAGGATCAGCTGAAGGAATTCAACTACACACAGGAAGGCACCGCGAAGATCCGCACGGCGCTCGGCGAACTGGATACCATCATCGTCACCAGCCAACGCACCGGCAACAACCGGATCTTGCGGATGTGGTTCGCCCCATCACTGGGATTCGTGCCTGTGCAGGCGGAGCGCAGCCGCGATGGCAAGATTGAAATTGCCATGCGCGTGAAGCGTGTCGATCACTTGGTCCCGATCGACCCGCACCTCGCTCCTAAGTCTTCGGCAGAGTGACCCCGCGCTGGCCTTGATACTTGCCGCCGCGATCCTTGTACGAGGTCTCGCAAACCTCATCGGATTCGAAAAACAGCATTTGCGCCACGCCCTCGTTGGCATAGATCTTCGCGGGCAGCGGCGTGGTGTTGGAGAATTCCAGCGTCACGTGGCCTTCCCACTCGGGTTCTAAAGGCGTTACGTTGACTATGATTCCGCAATTTTTCACGAACACGCCGCTCTCCAAAGCAAAATTACCCGCTTCGGGAACTGTCAGACAATACACATCGTGGTCACCGGCAATCTCACGAACCGCCGTGACTTTGTGGTTGCGAAATACCGGCATTCCCTTGAGCTGCTTCATCACTTCCGGAAAGCGCGGACCGGGGACACCATCATAAATTTTGTGCCTGAGGTTCCACTCATCGGCAAGGGCGTGGGTGGGGTAAAGATATCCATCGACCGGCTGATAAACCTGCTCATGACCGCGAATCAGGTCGCGATAGAGCGGCATGAGCGCATCATTGGGGCGGAGCGTGTGCGCCGCCGCCATTCCCCCGTCTCGCTTCATGAACAAGTGATCGGGCGTCGCTCGGATCCGTTCGCCATTATCCAGTTCGACTTCGAGCAGTGAATCTCGGCCGATAAATCGGGGCGCATCCAAGAGGCTTGCGATCAGGCGACTGTTCTCACCGATGCTATATCCCCAGAACAGTTCGCCCGAGTCGTGCCTTATGGCCATGTCTTCGAGAGTCGGCGATGTTCCATCGAGCAATGCGACGCGCGTGTCGGCTGCGAAGCAGCGTGCATAGGTTGAATTATGCACGATGAGATCATTGGCCACGAAGTTGTGTAGTGTCGGCACGGAAATGTCAAACACTTCCTCTTCGCCTTCAGGCTCGATGCTTTCGACGACATCCCACATCGGCCCGTCGACGAGGGGGCTAACGTACAAATCTCCGGTAGCCGGCGCCACTTGGGATGCCGCATAGAGTGGTACCGACTGGTTTGGCTGCGTACAAATATTGAGCGAACTCAACGTTACGCCGCCCACCCGAGCCGCCATACCGATCATGGGCCAAGCCTCCGCCGGCAGCGTGTCGAAGTTGCTTCGGCGTCGAGGCCGCGCACGAATCATCGGCAGCACTTCAAGATCCAGTCTCTGTTGCTTCAAAGAGCCGGGCGTGAAGCCGATCCTTTCCGCAAAGCGGCGGATTTGATCCTTGTCCGTGATTTGGATCTTGCACGCACGCGTCCCGATGGCCGTGATTCTTTCCCGAATCAGCGAGAACACGCCGAATCGCAACAACAAATGGTGCACATCCTCGATCAGTCTTCGGGATTTCGAGTAGTACTCGACAAACGCGCCCGCCTTCGAGCTGTATACGCTGCCGTCACCGCTGAATAGCGACTGAAGAAACAATCGTACTGACTCTTCAGGTGCGGTGAATACGCATTGCGGAACAAACTTCTCACCGGCCCCAATATTCAATTCGTATTTTTTTAACCAGGCATGCGCGCGGTTGCGCTCCGGTATGCCTCCTCGGCCTTGTCGATTGACCAGACGGTAGCCATAGCGCCCGTTAGATGTGACGGCGCCCATGCCGGAATCCGCCATGCATGCTTTCAACAAGTCAACCAATACCGGATCAGCCGTGGTGTAGGTTGGACTGTGCCCGGGCGTATTGCACTGCCCTTCCGAGATCATCAATCCGAGCAAGCTCGCCTCCCAATCGGGAATTGGCGTCTTGCCAAAGACCGGAATGTCGCGAGCTACCGCAATCCGGTCGCCCGGGTGCAGTTCGCTCAACGCTACCCATCCGTTTAGCTTACGGAAGGGGTGATTGGCGGTCGCGCGAATGCGCAAACCGGCTCGGGTGCGTAGCTCAAAAACCCGCTTCTTACCCTGCGGAATAAATGCCGAAACCTTCGCGGCTTTGAGCCGCCAGGAATCGAGAGCCACTGTCGATTTTCCCCATCGCATTTCGGTAATCGGCACGTACGCCCCGGTATCGGCGTCCACGACCCGGGTGTCACCCGTGACACACTTTCCCAAACATACCGTCAAAACGCTGCGTGGGATCCGAAAGTATTCCACCGTACTCGCCAGCGCGAAGGAGTTCGGCGGAATGATGCACACCGGTCCCCTGAAATCGACGAACGATTTCTCGTCAAAGCGTTTCGGATCGACGATGGTCGAATTGATGTTGGTGAATATTTTGAAGTCTTCGGCACAACGCACGTCATAGCCATAACTCGACGTGCCATAGGACACGATTTTGTGACCATCCGCGACCCGCACCTGCTGCGAGGAAAACGGTTCGATCATGCCGTGTTCCGCGGCCATGCGCCGGATCCAACGATCGCTCTTGATGCTCATTCGTTCTTCATGCTCATTTAGGTTGCTTCAACGGTTATTTTCGGAAATGCCCGACTGTAGTCTTTGTTCAATGTCGCCAAGCGCGCTGCGGTGCGGCGCGCCATCAAAAAGTAGGCCCGCGCGCGTTCGCTGCCGGGCTCGGCCACCACGGTGGGCGATCCGCCATCGGCATCCTCGCGAATGCGGATATCCAAGGGCAGCTCACCCAGCAGCTGCACCCCATATTGGGCCGCCATGCGCGCTCCCCCGCCGCTGCCGAACACATGCTCCGTGTGACCGCACGCCGAACAGATGTGCACGCTCATGTTCTCCACGACCCCGAGAACCCGCACCTCGACCTTCTCGAACATCTTGAGTCCCTTGCGAGCATCCAAGAGGGCGATGTCTTGGGGCGTTGTCACAATGACGGCCCCACTGACCGGGACGCGCTGCGCCAGGGTCAGTTGTATATCGCCCGTCCCCGGCGGCATGTCGACCACCAAGTAATCGAGATCGCCCCAGGTGGTATCGCCCAGCAGCTGCGTCAAGGCCTGGGTCACCATGGGCCCGCGCCAGGCCATGGGTTGCTCCGGATCGATCATGAAGCCGATGGACATCACTTCCACCCCATGCGCGCGCAGCGGTGCCATGTGCTTGCCGTCGGTGCTGACCGGCTTGGAGCCGGCCAGTCCCATCATCAAGGGCTGGCTCGGGCCGTAGATGTCGGCATCCAGCAACCCCACCTTGGCGCCTTGCGCCGCCCAGGCGAGCGCCAAATTGGCCGCGGTGGTGGATTTACCGACGCCACCCTTGCCGGAGGCCACGGCAACCACATTCTTGACATTTGTTAACGGTTTGAGCGTGCGTTGCACGGCGTGCGCCGTGATTTGCGCGCTCAACCGCAGCTCCAACCTTGCACGCCCAAGCGCAGGTCCGAGGTACGAGTGCAGCGCCGCTTGCAATTCAGGCACATAATCAGCGCAGGGGAACCCCAATACGAGATCAATGGCGACCAAATCGTCGCGAACCGCGACCGACCCGATTGCCTTGGCCTCGCCCAAGGTCTGGCCGAGGTAAGGATCGATATAGGTGCTTAAGTTCTCGCGGATGACGCTTTCCGCGGCAGGAGGTTGATTCATAAGGATCTCCCATTGTAGCGCAGGCGGCTAAAACCGTGACGTGTGGCATAATTCCGAATTGAGAATCAAGACCAGGGAAGGCGCCTGAATTAAGGTAAGAATGGGTTGCTTTCCAGGGATTTTCCAGCTTTAGGCGCCGAATGACCCTATTCGCCAATTATCGTGCCGATCGGCTCATTGCCGAAGTCAAATCCAGCGGCAATCCAGCCAGCCCGCTGGCGATGAAGGCATTGGAGAAATTGATCTCGCTGGGAGCCGACGCCATTGACCCTATCGTCGATGCGCTCGCAACGTCGGAAAAAAAAGAAACGACCGCGTATGTCGAAGTGTTGGCTCGCCTGATTGATGCCAAAACCCTGCCGATTCTGCTGAAGACCATGGCGGAAGCCAACGGCCGCGCCATGTCGGGAATCGCGTGGGCCCTGTCCTCGAGCAAGAACTATCCCGCGCACGCGCTGCTTGACGCCTTGACCAAGCCGGGGATGCCCAAGCAGGCGCTGCTCGACGTGATTGCCGCGCAGAAATCGCGCTACACGGTGCGCGAATTGCTGAATGCGGCCTACACGCAGGAGCCCAGCGAGCGAAACGGCCTGTTCAAGATCATTGGTGAAATCGCCGACGAGTCGTCCGTGGATGACCTGATCGCGAGAACTGAGGGCAAGGATCCGGTCGCGCGGCTGCACATCATCAATGTCTTGGCGCGCTTTAACCTGCCGAAGGTGCAGCAAGCGGTACAGAAGCAGCTCAAGGACAGCAGCAAGTTCATCCGCTCGGCCGCCTTGAGTGCGCTCGCCAAAATGGATGGCCCGTTCGACATGCCCTTGGTCGTCGGCATGCTGCGCGATCCCGAGATCGAGGTACAGAACAAGGCGGTGGATGTTGTCGTGAAGGCAAACCACCCCGAAACCATCAAGTACTTGGTGGATGTGCTCAAGGATGAAAACGAATACGCGCGTCGCGCGGCCGTGGAAGTCCTGAACGTCGTGGGCACGTCCAAATCCGTGAAATACCTGCTCGAGGTGATCGCGGACAGCGATTGGTGGGTTCGCACGCGAGCGGCAGACGCCCTCGGCAAGATCGGCGGTCCGAAGGTCGTAGACGCTGTACTCGCCCTCATCAAAGATGAGAATCAAGACATTCGCCGCGCGGCGATCGAGATCCTGAACCAAACCAAGGATGAGCGCGCGGTTGCGCAGCTCATCGAAGCCACGCGCGACCCTGATTGGTGGGTGAGCGAACGCGCGGTCGACGCATTGGCGGAGATCGGCAGCAGCAAGGCGCTGCCGCGCTTCATCGACATGTTGCAAGGCGAGGCCAAATCCCTGCCGACAGTCATCCGCGCGATCGGCAAAATCGGCGATCAGCGCAGTCTCGAGGCCCTGTTGCCCATGCTGTCGCGGCCGGAAAACGAAGTCAAAGTTGAAGCCATTTCGGCGCTGGCGAAGCTTGCGGACGAACGCCGCGCGGACACCATTCGGGTGCGCTTGCAAGCGGTAACGGCGGCCACCCCGGATGGCACCTTGAGCCAGGCCGTCGCACGCGCCATGCAGGAGCTCGACAATCGCTTCTCGACGCAGCAAATCGCCGCCAACAAGCGCGCGGAAAAGATGCAGGAACCCGCCAAGACGCTGCTCATCGACAATCAATCGCTGGCGGCTGCGGTCAAGCAGGCGGAGGACACGGCTGCATCGGCCAAGCTGGATATTGCCACCTTGAAACCCGGAGACGTCATCGAGGGCCGCTACAAGTTCATCGAAAAGATCGGCAAAGGAGCCTTCGGCACCGTGTTGCTCATGGAAGACACGGTCGTCGAGGAGCGGCTAATCCTCAAGTTCTTGAACCCCAACGTCTCCTCCGACGAAGAGATGATGAAGCGCTTCGTGCATGAGCTGCGCTACAGCCGCAAAATTACCCACAAGAACGTCATCCGCATCTATGACTTCTTGTACATCCGCGGCAATTACGCGATTTCGATGGAATATTTTCCCTCGCACACGCTCGGCGGAGAGATCGTCAACGAAAAACCCGTGGCACTCAAACGCGCCGTCAAATTCGGCATCGACATCGCGACCGGCATGGCGGTGGCGCATCAGGCCGGCATCGTGCACCGCGACTTGAAGCCGGCCAACGTGCTCATCGACAACGACTCGCTGCTGAAGATCGTCGACTTCGGCGTGGCCGCGGCGCAAAGCCAGGGTGACACGCAGTTGACGAAGACCGGCTACGTCATCGGCTCGCCGAAGTACATGGCGCCGGAACAGATCCTGGGTAAAAAGGTCGACGAGCGGGCGGATATCTATAGTTTGGGTGTGATCATGTACGAGATGTTCGCCGGCGTACCGCCGTACTCGCGCGGCGACCACATGTCCGTGATGTACCAGCACGTCCAGGGCAAGGCGCGCCAGCCTATCGAGATCAACAAAGAGTTGCCCGTGGAACTGAATGCCCTGGTCATGAAGTGCATGTCGCTGGACAAGGCAAAACGGGCGCAAACCATGGACGAACTGCGCCTGGCCCTCGAGAAATTCCTCTGACCTAACCCTCCTGTCAGGCAGCCTGCCAGCCTCAAGTCCCACAGGCTGCTTGACGCACCTCACGTTTATGGGCGAATAGCGCCCTAAACACTCGAAAAACCAATTGCTTACGGGTAGCCTTGTGCGTTATGGCAAGAATCGACGCGTTCCTCAAGTTAGGGGTGGCTCAAGGCTGCTCGGACCTGCATCTGGCGGTTGGGGTGCCCCCCATGCTGCGCATGCATGGGGACCTGATGCCGATCAAATTCCGCAACCTGGGTGATGCCGAACTCGAATCCTATATCACCGAGGTCTTGACCCAATCGCAACTGAAGGTCTTGCGCGACGGCAACGACCTGGACTTCTCCTACGTCTCGACTGAAGGCGGGCGTTTTCGCGTCAATGTGTACCGCAAAGAAACCGGCATCGGCGCCGCGTTTCGCTCCATTCCCACCACGATGCCGACGATGGATCAACTGGGTCTGCCGCCTATCGTGAAAAAACTGTGCGACTACCACCAGGGGATGATCCTGGTGACGGGATCGACCGGTACCGGAAAGACCACGACTCTGGCGTCGATGATCGATTACCTCAATTCGACGCGCTCACTCAACATCATCAGCCTCGAAGATCCGATCGAATTCGTTCATCGCAGCAAATCGAGCCAGGTGATACAACGCGAATTGGGCACCCACCTGCCCTCCTTTGCCGAGGGCGTGCGCGCCGCCATGCGCGAAGATCCCGATGTGATCCTCGTCGGCGAAATGCGCGATGCCGAGACCATTTCCATGGCCATGACGGCCGCGGAAACAGGACATCTCGTGCTCGGGACGTTGCATACCACCAGCGCCACCAAGACCATCGATCGCATCATCGATGCGCTGCCGAACGATGAGCGCGAGCAGACCAAGACCTTTCTCGCCAATAGCCTCATCGCGGTCATCACCCAGATTCTGCTCAAGACACCGGACCAGCGCGCGCGCAAGGCCGTGTGCGAGGTCATGGTGCTGACCAAGGCGATCGGCAAGCTCATCATGACCGACCAGACGCATCAGATTCCCAGCCAGCTGCAAATGGGCAAGGAATACGGCATGCAGCTCATGGACCAGGCTCTTCTCACGGCCATCAATGCCAAGGAAGTGGACCCCGAGCACGCCTACACCTACGCGTCCGACAAGCGCCAGTTCCAGCGCTTCGTCACCGACATGTCGGGCGCTCCGGTTGCGGAGCCGGCAACGCCGCCTTAAAAACATGCCAGCAATCGACGAATTCCTGAATCAGGTCCTCGAGGGCAGCGGCTCGGATCTGCATTTTTTGGCAGGTGATCTGCCGCGCATTCGCCAGTACGGCGAGCTCAAGGCGCTGCGGGAACAGCCGTTGAGCGCGGACACCGTCAAGAACACCCTGTACGAAATCATGCCGAAGCTCGCGGTCGAGCGCTTCGAGGAAAAGGACGGCACCGATTTCGCCTATGCCATCCCGGGGGTTGCGCGCTTTCGCGTCAACGTCATGCGGCAGTTGAACGGCATGGGAGCGGTATTTCGGGCGATTCCTTCCAGCGCCAAGACCGCTGAAGAACTCAAGCTGCCGCCGGCCGTCATGGAGATGTGCAAGATCAACAGCGGCTTGATCTTGGTGACCGGCAAAACAGGTTCCGGCAAGTCCACCACGCTGGCCGCGATGATCGACGACATCAACCGGCGGGAAAAGGGCCACATCCTCACCATCGAAGATCCGATCGAGTTCGTGCACGCGCGCAAAAACTGCCTCATCAGCCAGCGCGAGATCGGCGTGCACGCGACCTCATTCTCCAGCGCATTGCTGTCCGCATTGCGCGAAGACCCCGATGTCATTCTGGTGGGCGAACTTCGCGATTTGGAGACCATGAGCATTGCCGTCACCGCCGCGGAAATGGGCATTCTCGTCATGGCGACGCTGCACACCAACGGTGCGGCGCCCACCGTGGATCGCTTGGTAAATGCCTTTCCCGCTGACAAGCAGCCGCACGTGCGCACCATGCTGTCGACCAGCCTGCGCGGCGTCGTCTCGCAGCAGCTCATTCAAAAGGCCGACAAGAAAGGCCGCGTTGCGGCCCTGGAAATCCTGGTCAATACCCCCGCGGTCGCCAACCTGATTCGTCAGGGCAAGATGGATCAGCTCGAGAACGCCATGCAAAGCGGCTCGGCCAACGGCATGAAACTGATGGATACCGCGATTCAGGCGCTGCTCGATTCGCGGCAAATTTCCGGCAAGGAAGCCTTCAAAAAGTCCATCAACAAAAGCAAATTCGAACAGTTCCGCGAAGCTTCCTAGTGCTTCGGCGCTGTGAATTTGAGCGGGTCCGCCCGTTCACGCTGGATCGTTCAAACTCATAGTGCTGGAAAACGAGATTCGAGCGGCTGCCATCGGTCGGGTCGCCGCATGCGCACTCGCAGGCCGTAGAAACAGGCGTCGCACAACACTCACTGGTCGTGCCAGCGTAGTGATATTGATCGGCTCGAGCACTCGTCAGGAAGGTTGAGAAGACGCAAGGCACTGCGGTCTTCGGGCCTTGCGCCTTCTCACCCTTCCTGGCCTTGCCGGTCATGGCATAATTCGGTATGACCCAATCACGCCGAATTCTCGTCACCAGCGCGCTGCCTTTCGCCAATGGACCCCTGCATTTAGGCTACATTCTGGAGGCCGTTCAAACCGACATCTGGGTGCGCTTTCAAAAGCTCCAGGGGCATGAGTGCTACTACGTCTGCGCCGACGACACCCACGGCACGGCCATCATGCTCAAGGCGCAGGCCGAAGGAATCACGCCGGAGCAATTGATCGCGCAGGTGAATATCGAACACAAGCGCGATCTGGACGAAATGCTGATCGGCCTGGACAACTTCGGCTCGACGCATTCGCCGGAGAATCAAGCGCTGTGCAATCGCATGTATCTCACCGTGCGGGAGGCCGGGTACATCGACCGGCGCAGCGTGCGCCAGGCGTATGACGAGTCGGCCAACATGTTTCTTCCGGACCGCTACGTCAAGGGCATCTGCCCGGTTTGCGGTACCGCCGATCAGTATGGGGATAACTGCGAAAACTGCGGATCCACGTATACGCCGGCGGATCTCAAGGATCCCATTTCCGTGGTCAGCGGCACTCCACCGGTTTGGCGCGAGTCGGAGCATTATTTCTTCAAGCTCAGTGCCTTCGAGAAGGCCTTGCACGCCTGGGTGCGCAGCGGCGCGGTGCAGGAAAGCGTCGTGCGCAAGCTTGATGAGTGGTTTTCCCAGGGTCTGAGGGATTGGGACATCTCGCGCGAAGCGCCCTACTTCGGCTTCGAAATTCCCGATGCCCCGGGCAAGTATTTCTACGTTTGGTTTGACGCCCCGATCGGCTATCTCGCGAGCTTCACGCAGTTATGCGCGCGCGGCGGCCTGAAGTTCGATGACTTCTTCGCGGCGGATTCCGCTGCGGAACTGCATCATTTCATCGGCAAGGATATTTTGTATTTTCACACGCTGTTCTGGCCGGCGGTTTTGCAAGCCGCAAAAATGCGCCGCCCCACTGCCGTGCATGCGCATGGTTTCCTCACCATCAACGGACAGAAGATGTCGAAGTCGCGCGGTACCTTCATCACGGCGCGCCGTTATCTCGAGAAGTTCCCGGCTGAGTACCTGCGCTACTATTTCGCCGCCAAACTAGGTCCCGGCATCGACGACATGGACATGAACTTGGATGAGTTCGCCACGCGTCTGAATTCGGAAATCGTCGGCAAGCTCGTGAACATCGCCAGCCGTTGCGCCGGATTCATCGCGCGAACCTCCGCCGGCAAGCTGGCCGACCGCTTGCCCGATCGTGAACTGTATGCGGCCTTCGTAGCCGCCGGCGACGGCATTGCGAAGAGCTACGAGAACCTCGATACGGCCGCCGCGATTCGCGACATCATGGCGCTTTGCGATCGCGCCAATCAATACGTCGATTCACGCAAGCCCTGGATGCTCGCCAAGGACCCGAAGAACGCGGCCGAAGTGCAAAGCGTCTGCACCCAGGCGTTGAACCTGTTTCGGGTGTTGATGATTTACCTCGAGCCGGTGCTGCCCAGCATGGCCGCACGCGTGCGCGCTTTTTTCCAGGAACCCGGTTGGACGTGGGCCTCGGCCGCGACACCACTGCTTGCCACCTCCATCAATGCGTACGAGCCGCTGGCGGTTCGGCTTGATCCCAAGGCGGTGGCGCGCCTCATCGAGCCGGCGGCGGGTGCGCCCGAAGCGGCAGCACCGGTCGCACCTATACCGGCTGCATCCGCGCGTACCGCCACGACATCGGCCAACGGCGGCGCCTCGGATGCCGCAACATTGGCGGCGGCCGCGTCGGTGGAAGGCAATTTGATTTCGATCGATGATTTTTTGCGCATCGATCTGCGCGTTGCCAAGGTGCTGGCCGCCGAATTCATTGTGGGCGCCGACAAGCTCTTGAAGCTGCGCGTCGATGTGGGCGAGCTCGGCGAACGTGAAATTTTTGCCGGCATCCGTGCCGCCTACGATCCCTCGACGCTGGTGGGTCGGCTCATTGTCGTCGTCGCCAACTTGGAGCCGCGCACCATGCGTTTTGGTGTTTCCGAGGGCATGATGCTCGCCGCCGGACCGGGGGGTAAGGATATTTTCGCGTTGTCGCCGGACTCCGGCGCCGCGCCCGGAATGCGCGTCAAATGATATGAGCAGCGAATCCGCGCAAACGACCGCCGCGCGCATCGATGCTTTGCTGCCGCAAACCCAGTGCACGCGTTGCGGCTATCCCGGTTGCAGCCCTTATGCCGCCGCGATTGCCAATGGCGAAGCGGAAATCAACCAGTGTCCGCCGGGCGGCGCGGCCACGATCGATGCGCTGGCGCGCTTGCTGGACCGGCCGGCGCTGCCGCTCAACCCCCAAAACGGCGTCGAGTCCGCACCGCGCGTTGCCTGGATCGACGAGGCGCGTTGCATCGGCTGCGCTCGCTGCCTGGCGCCGTGTCCGGTGGATGCCATCGTAGGCGCGGCGAAATACCTGCACACCGTGCTTGCCGATCGCTGCACCGGGTGCGAGCTGTGCCTGCCGCCCTGCCCCGTTGATTGCATTGAAATGCGGACTGCCGAATCCGCGCTCAATCAGCCGGTCCTGAATCGGGAGCGCTATGCAGCGCACACGGCTCGGCTCGCACATCAAGCCGCGGAACGGCAGCGGCAACTTGACGCCAAGAAGGCTACTGCCGCGCGCCGCTTGAGCGTGCCGTGAATCCGCAGAAGCGCGCGGCAATCTTTGCCCGCTGGCGGGCCGCAAACCCGCAGCCGCGCACCGAACTGATTTATGCAACGGCGTTCGAGCTGCTGGTCGCGGTCATCCTCTCGGCTCAAGCCACCGACAAAGGCGTGAACAAGGCCACGGCGGAACTGTTCCTTGTGGCGAATACGCCTGCCGCCATTCTGGCGCTCGGCGTCAAGGGCCTTTCGAAGTACATCAAGTCGATCGGACTCTATAACACCAAGGCCAAGAACATCATCGCCATGAGCCGGTTGCTGCTGGAGCGCCACGGCGGCGAAGTGCCGACGATCCGGGAAGCGCTCGAGGAATTGCCCGGGGTTGGGCGCAAGACCGCCAACGTCATACTCAACACGGCCTTTGGCGAGGCAACGATTGCGGTGGACACGCATATTTTTCGCGTTGCAAATCGCACCGGAATTGCTCCCGGCAAGACCGTACGCGAGGTGGAAGAGAAGTTGTTGAAGTTTGTACCGCCGGAATATCGCCGCGATGCGCATCATTGGCTGATCTTGCACGGCCGCTATGTCTGCAAAGCCCGTCGTCCCGACTGTCCGGGCTGCATCATTGCGGATCTGTGCGAATACCGCCACAAGACGCGCGCATGAGCCTCTTCGATGGCCATTCCCGCGATCAATTGCGGCTGGCCTACGCCCAGGCGTGGGCCAAGCACTTGGCGCGCGCGCCGTTGGCGCCGCTCGAGGCGCAGATTGCGGACGTGATCGCCGCGCACCCAGAGTACCAGCGCATCGTGGCCGACGCGGACACCGCCATCGGATTTGAGCACGATGCCTCGCATGCCGCGGACAACCCATTTTTACATATGGGGCTGCATCTGGCGGTCCGCGAGCAGATCTCCATCGATCGTCCGCCCGGTGTTCGCGATCTCAAGCACGCGTTGCAGGCGCGCTACGGCGACGCGCATCTCGCGGAACACGCCCTCATGGAGGCTCTGGGAGAGGAGTTGTGGAAAGCTCAGCGCGAAGGCCGGGCACCCGATGAAGGGCGGTATCTGGCGCTGGCCCGGAATCGTCTCGCTCCACAATGAACTTTAGCCGAGGGTTGGCGATCCAAAGGTTAACGAAGCTTCATGCCCGCGTCATCGCCGCGTCCGCGGGCCACCGCTATGCTGACTGGCTCACGGATCAACAGCCGATGGAGAAGATGGCCATACGTCTTGCATTCGCCGCGAGCGCCTTGTGCCTCGGCGCTCTGGGTCTCGGCCTACTGGCGCTTGCCGATCAACCGGTAGCGCCACAATCGCCCGCGCCCGCTTCCACAGCGCCCGCCGCCGCCACAACGCCCGTGGCCGCGGCCCCGGCCGTCGCCGGCGATGCCGCTGCCAGACACGTAAAGCGCACGGCCTGCCTCAAGGAGGTCAAGGCGAGAAAGCTAATCGGCGCTGAAAAGACCACGTTCCTGAAGACCTGCATAGACGCGCCGGCAGAACCCATCTCGGCAAGCCGCCACATATTGCCCGATCGGCCCTGAGCCGATCGGCTTGAACCTATAATTTTCGCGCAGGCGTGGCCGTAACGGTCAGCCGGACGCTTTCCGGAGCAGCATTGCTCAATTGCAGAGTGAAGGGCCGCGTACCCTTAAGATCAAACTGCACAATTTTGTGAGGTGAAGCACAGCCGTGCTGGCCTTGAAAATCCGTCGCAGCGGCTAACGCGCCATCGGACACCACGTCGATCCAGAACGGCATGTCGATTGCGACTCGATAGCTGCCGCTGGCGGGAATTTTGAACGTCACCAAACCACCGTGCGATCCCTCGAGCGGGTTTTTCTTGCCGGGCGTCACGGCAAAGCTCACGTGTTCCTGCGCCGGCAGCTTGAGCTCGTACAGATGATTCAACTGCATGGCCGGTGCCGATTTCGCGTCCGCGCCCGCCGCCAAGGGAGTCGCGGAACCTGCGAACAACGCGCGCTCCTGCGCCACATCCCATTTGAAATCCACGCAGGCATCGCCGGCAAACGCCGGCGCAGCGCCGACGACCCATGCGATTGCGAAAAGAATAGAACCTGAAAAAGGTCCGGTCATTTTGCCGGCCGTTTGGGTATGTACAAATCCGTCAGGGTGCCATCGAAGGCTTCCGCAGCGAACCCGACCGTTTCCGACAGCGTCGGATGCGGGTGGATCGTCAAGCCGATATCGGTCGCGTCGGCGCCCATTTCGATGGCGAGCGCCACTTCCGCAATCAAGTCGCCGGCGCTCGTGCCGACGATGCCGGCGCCGAGAATGCGGTGAGTTTCCGGGTCGAAGAGCAGCTTGGTGAATCCGTCGTCGCGATTCAGCGCCAGCGATCGCCCGCTGGCGGCCCAGGGAAACACGCCCTTGCCGTACTGGATACCGCGCTCCTTCGCCTCGGTTTCGGTGAGACCCGCCCAGGCAATTTCAGGATCGGTATAGGCGACGGCAGGAATGCTGCGTGCATCGAACGATGCCTTGTGACCGGCGGCGACTTCCGCCGCGACCTTGCCCTGGTGACCGGCTTTGTGCGCGAGCATCGGTGCGCCGACGATGTCGCCGATCGCAAAAATATGCGGCACATTGGTGCGCATTTGCCGGTCAACGCTGATGAGACCGCGCGCGCTCACCTCGACGCCCGCCGCGGCGGCATTGATGGCGTTGCCGTTGGCGGAGCGGCCCACCGCGACCAACACGTGATCAAACAGCTGCGGCTCCGCTGCGTCGGGACCCTCGTAGCTCGCCCGCAGGCCTTCGGGGAGCGCCTCGAGCTTCGCCACCTTGGTCTTGACGAGAATCTTTTCGTAGCGCTTCTCGATTCGTTTTTGCAGCGGACGCACGAGGTCGCGATCCGTTCCCGGCATGAGGCCGTCGCTCAACTCCACCACGGTCACCTGCACGCCGAGCGCGTCGTAGACGCAGGCCATCTCCAGGCCGATGATGCCGCCGCCGATCACCAGCAGCCGTTTGCAATCGCGTGGCAATTCCAGCGCGCCGCTCGAATCGATGACGCGAGGATCGTCGGGCAGTCCAGGCAACAATGCGGATTCCGACCCTGCCGCAATGATGCATTGCTTGAAATCCACACGGCGCTCGCCATCGGCGCCTTTCACGTCGAACGAATAAGGTCCGACGAATTTTGCCTCGCCTTGAATCAGCGTCACCTTGCGCTGCTTGGCGAGCAGCATCAATCCATTGGTCAGTCGGGTGACGACCTTGTCCTTCCAGGCGCGCAAAAGATCGCGGTCGATTTGCGGCGGGCCGAACACGATGCCATTGGCTGCCATGTCGGCCGCCTCTTCGATGACCTTGGCTGCGTGCAACAGGGCCTTGGAGGGTATACAGCCGTCATTCAGGCACACGCCACCCAATACCGGCCAACGTTCGATCAGCGTCACTTTAAGTCCCAGGTCCGCGGCGCGAAATGCGGCCGTGTAGCCGCCCACACCGGCACCGAGCACGACCAGGTCGACGGCGCCGGCCGGGGCGGCGCTCACGGGTTTGCTGGCGGGTTTGGGCGCGCCGTTGTTGGTCGGCGCGGAACCCGCTGCCGGTGCGGTTGACGCGGGTGTCCGGGCTGCTGCGGGTGTCGGGGCTGCTGCGGGCGTCGAGGCTGCGGGCGCCGGTGCTGCCGCGGGCGTCGAGACTGCGGCCGTCGCCGCGGGGCTCGCCGCAGCCGCGGGCGCTGCGGCATCCGGTTCCACGGTTGCAATCAGCGTGCCCGATGACACCGCATCGCCTTTCTTGATTTCGAGGGCGTTGATGACGCCGGCGATCGGCGAGGGCACGTCCATGGCCGCCTTGTCGGACTCGAGCGAAATCAGCGGATCTTCAACGGCAACTTTGTCGCCCTTCTTGACCAGCACCTCGAGAACCGTGACACCCTTGACGTCGCCGAGATCGGGAACCCGCACCTCCACGGTGCTCATAGCAGCGCCTTCACATCACCGAGCGTTTTGGCGAGAAACACCACGAAGCGGGCGGCCTCGGCGCCGTCGATGACGCGATGATCGTAAGAGAGCGACAGGGGCAGCATGAGCCGCGGGATGAAGGCCCCGCGCTCGTAAACCGGCTTCTGGGTCGATCTTGATACGCCGAGGATGGCAACTTCCGGAGCATTGATGATGGGCGTGAAATAAGTCCCGCCGATTCCCCCCAAGCTCGAGATCGTAAAGCTGCCGCCCTGCATTTCTGCGGCCTTGAGTTTTCCCGCGCGCGCCTTTTCCGACAGCGCCGTCAACGCCCGCGCGGTGTCGTAGATATTGAGCTGGTCAGCATTGGGAATGACCGGGACCAGCAGCCCATTCGGCGTGTCGGCCGCGAAACCGATATTGAAGTATTTCTTGAAGACCAGATTTTCGCCGGACTCATCCAGCGAGGCATTGAATCGGGGAAATTCCCGCAGGGCCAATATGCAGGCTTTGATGATAAACACCAGGGGAGTGAGGCGCACTTGCTCTTGAGCGGCCTTGTCCTTCAACGCAGCCCGCGCCGCCTCCAGGTCGGTGATGTCCGCATCCTCGTGCTGAGTCACGTGCGGCAGATTCAGCCAGCTCGCCTGCAGCCTGGTGCTGGAGATTTTCTGGATGCGTGAGAGTGGTTTGACCTCCACCGGCCCAAAGTGCGCGAAATCCACGGCCGCAACCCGCGGCAACGCCGATGCCGGCGTCGCGGCGGCGGCCGCGATGAGCAAGCCCTTGACGTACGCCTTGACGTCCTCCTGCGTAATGCGGCCTTTGACTCCGGTTCCCTGCACCTTGCCCAAATCTGCGCCGAGCTCGCGCGCGAATTTGCGCACCGACGGACTGGCATGGGCTCTCGAGAACGCCTGTTCGTCGATCGCGGCCGGGCGCACCTCGCGCGCCGCGGACTTGGGCGCCGGCGCCGGGGCGCTCGGTGTTGCAACCGGCGCGGCGCTGGGTGCCGGCTTCGCAGCCTGTGTCGGCGCCGGTTGTTTGGTATCGGCGGGTGCCGGCTCCGCGGGCGCCTTTTCCGCCGGTGCCTGGTCGGCCGCAGCCGGTTCAAGCAGCAGGATCAGTGAGCCTTCGGAAACCTTGTCGCCGGTCTTGAGCTTGACCTGCGCGATTTTGCCCGCCGTGGGAGCCGGCACGTCCATGGCGGCCTTTTCGGTTTCAATTGTGACCAGCGGCGTTTCTTTTTCGATCTGTTGGCCGTCCTTGACCAGCACGTCGATGACGTTGACGTCCTTGAAGCCGCCGATATCCGGCACCAGAATTTCAATTGGGCTTGCCATCTGCTAGACCGACACGGGATTGGATTTTTCCGGATCGATGCCGAAATCCTGCATGGCTTTGTGCACCGTTTGCTTGTCGATCTTGCCCTCATCGGACAGCGCTTTGAGCGCGGCGACAACCACGTAGTGGCGGTCGACTTCAAAGAAGCGGCGCAACTCGGCGCGCGAATCGCTGCGACCGAAGCCGTCGGTTCCCAGCACGGTGTAAGGTCCCGGCACCCATTGCCGAATTTGGTCCGCGACGGTCTTCATGTAATCCGTGGCGGCAACGAAGGGCCCTTCGCGCTCGGCCAAAACATGCTCGATGTAGGTCTGCTTGCGCGGCTCGCCCGCATGCAGCATGTTCCAGCGTTCGACGGCGAGCGCATTCCTGCGCAGCTCGCTGAAGCTCGTCACCGAAAAAACGTCCGCCGGCACGCCATAGCTTTTCTCCAGCAGTTCCGCGGCCGCCTGCACTTCGCGCAAAATCGTGCCGGATCCGAACAGCGTCACCCGTACTTTGCCGCGGCCGCCGATTTGCAGCAAATACATGCCGCTCAATATGCCCTGCGTCACGCCGGCGGGCATCGCCGGATGCGCGTAGTTCTCGTTCATGACGGTGATGTAGTAGAAGACGCTTTCCTGCTCCTGATACATGCGGCGCAGTCCGTCCTGCACGATGACCGCCAACTCGTAGGCATAGGCAGGATCGTAGGCCACGCAATTGGGCACCGTGGTCGCCACCAGTTGGCTGTGTCCATCCTGATGCTGCAGGCCTTCGCCTGCGAGCGTGGTGCGGCCGGCGGTGCCTCCCACCAGGAAACCTCGCGCCTGGCTGTCGCCCGCCGCCCAAATGAAATCGCCGACGCGCTGAAAGCCGAACATGGAGTAATAAATATAGAACGGAATCATGCTCACGCCATGATTCGAATAGGCCGTAGCCGCGGCGATCCACGAGCACAGGCTGCCCGCCTCGTTGATGCCCTCTTCGAGAATCTGTCCCTGCTTGTCCTCGCGATAGAACATGAGCTGATCGGCGTCCTGCGGCGTGTAGAGCTGCCCAACCGAGGAATAGATGCCGACCTGTCGAAACATCCCTTCCATGCCGAACGTTCGTGCCTCATCAGGCACGATCGGCACAATGTGCTTGCCGATGTTCTTGTCCTTGACCAATGTGGTCATCATTCGAACCAGGGCCATGGTCGTCGAAATCTCCCGGTCGCCCGTCCCTTCGAGCAGCGTGCTGAATGCCTCGAGCGGCGGAACCACCAAGGGCGGGGCCAGGGAACTGCGGGCCGGCAGATAACCGCCGAGCGCGGCGCGGCGTTCCTGCAGGTAGCGCATCTCTTCGCTGTCCGGCGCCGGTTTTCTAAAGGATAGACCGGCGATTTCTTCGTCGGTGATTTGGATGTTGAAGCGATCGCGCACTTCCTTGAGATTGTCGTCGGTGAGCTTCTTTTGTTGATGGGTCGAGTTGAGTCCCTCGCCGGCCTTGCCCATGCCGAAGCCTTTGACGGTCTTCGCCAGGATGACGGTGGGTGCACCGGTGTGCGCAACCGCGGATGCATAGGCGGCGTAGACCTTTTGCGGATCATGGCCGCCGCGGTTCAGATGCCAGATCTCTTCATCCGACATGTTGGCGACCATTTCCTTGAGCTCCGGATACTTGCCGAAGAAATGCTCGCGCGTGTACGCCCCGCCCTTGGACTTGAAGTTCTGATACTCGCCGTCCACGCACTCTTCCATGACGCGCTTCAAAAAGCCCTTCTGATCGGCCTCCAGCAGCGGGTCCCAGCGCCCGCCCCAAAGAACCTTGATGACATTCCAGCCCGCACCCAGGAACGCGGCTTCGAGTTCTTGGATGATCTTGCCGTTGCCGCGCACCGGCCCGTCGAGCCGCTGCAGATTGCAATTGATCACGAAGATCAGATTGTCGAGTTTTTCGCGCACCGGCATGGTGAGCGCGCCCATCGACTCGGGCTCATCCATTTCTCCATCGCCTAGAAAGGCCCAGACTTTTCGATCGGACCGCGCAACGATGCCGCGATGCTCCAGGTAGCGCAGAAATCGCGCCTGAAAAATCGCCATCATCGGACCCAATCCCATCGACACGGTCGGGAACTGCCAAAAATCAGGCATCAGCCAGGGATGCGGATAGGATGACAAGCCGCCGCCGCGCACCTCTTGGCGAAAACGCTGCAGCTGGCTCTCATCCAAGCGGCCCTCGAGGTAGGCGCGGGCATAGATGCCGGGGCTGGAATGCCCCTGCATAAAAATCATATCGCCGGGATGAGCTGCGCTGCGTGCGCGCCAGAAGTGGTTGAAGCCGACCTCGTAGAGAGTCGCCGCCGACGCATAGGTCGCAATATGGCCGCCGTACTCGGAGTTCGTGCGGTTCGCCTGCACCACCATGGCGAGCGCATTCCAGCGTATATAGGCTTCGTTGCGCCGTTCCAAGGATCGATCGCCCGGATATTCCGGTTCCTGCGCTTTGGAGATCGTATTGAGGTACGCGGTGTTCGGCTTGAAGGGCAGGTACGCGCCGGAGCGGCGCGTGAAGTCCACCAGCTTTTCAAGCAAAAAATGCGCGCGTTCCGGACCTTGAGCGCGCATGACCGAATCGATGGACTCCAGCCACTCCTGGGTTTCGGTGGGATCGATGTCTTCGAACGGCGATTGTTGCGTCATAGAAATGCACACTCACACACGTGTCCTGTTAAGATGGCAGGCACGTTACAGCGCCCCTGCGCTCACTGCCACTAAATTGACCCTCGTATATTCGGGGTTTGGTTTTTCACGGTCAAGCAAGGCGATACCTTTACGCTTTTTGAGATATGCCGATTCGCTTGCCCTTAGACCGTCTGCTCGTGCCGGTGCGCCAAATCGGCGCACGGGTCAACGCATCCAATCTTGCGCGTTACCCCAGCGCCTTGCTGCTCTTGCCGCTCAATCCATCCGATGGTGATTGGAAGGCGTTGCCGCACGCGGCGCTGCTGCGCGCGCTCTACGAGCGCAAGGTTCGCAAGGCGGGCGACACGTTTCACCTGCGGGTGGGGCCGCAAGCACAAACACTGTTGGTGGTCGCCTGTCTCGCCAACGAAGCCAGCACCTTTGAACGCCTGCAAGCGGCCGGCAAGCTTGCGCGTAGTGCGATGGACGGGGATCCGAAATCCTTGCTGGTATGGCAACAAGGCTGCGCAACGAGCGCCGCCGACGCGAACTTCAATGCGCTCATCGCGGCGTTCCAGGCCGCAGCCTTTCGCTTCGAGACCTTCAAAAGCAAGCCCAAAACACGGGCCCAGCTCAATCATATTGACCTCGCACGGCGCGGAAAGTTGCACGAGCTGGATTTGACGCTCGCGACCGCCGCCGGGAACAATCTCGCCCGATGGCTCACCGCTCTGCCGCCCAACAAGCTGGACGCCGGCGCTTATCGCCGGCTGCTCAAGCAATTTGCTCAGCGATTGAAATTGAGCTTCAAATTCCACGGCGAGAGGCAGCTCAAGCGCTTGGGTTGCGGCGCATTTCTTGCTGTAGCACGCGGCAACGGCATGCGCGACGCCGGTATCGCGGCGCTGTCGTATCGCCCGCGCGGCGCCGCAGCACCCGCCGTCAGCCTGGTGGGCAAGGGCATTTGCTTCGACACCGGCGGCACGAATTTGAAGGCGCACAAGAGCATGCTGGACATGCACACCGACATGGAGGGCAGCGCCGTCGCCTTGGGCAGCTTGTACGCGCTCAAGGCGCTGCGCTCGCCGTTGGCGGTTGATTGTTGGCTGGCGATCACGGAAAACCGCATTGGCCCGCTTGCCTACAAACCGCAGGACGTAGTGCGTGCTGCAAATGGCACGACCATTCAAGTCATTCATACCGATGCCGAGGGTCGAATGGTGCTGGCCGATGCGCTCTGTCTGGCAGCGGCCAAGAAGCCCCGCGCCATCATCGACTATGCGACGCTCACCGGTGCCTGCGTCCACGCCCTCACCGAGCGCTACAGCGGCGCGTTCACCAATCGCTCCGAGGCCCGCGGCTTGATCGAGTCTGCCGGGGTCAGCAGCGGCGAGCGCGTCTGGTGCTTCCCGATGGATATCGACTATGACACCGAATTGGAAAGCACCGTCGCCGATGTGCTGCAGTGTTCCGCGGACGCCAAGGGCGATCATATTTTGGCGGCGCGGTTCTTGAGTCGATTCGTGCCGAATGATATTTCGTGGTTGCATCTCGACCTCGCCGCGGGCACGCGTCACGGCGGACTTGCGCATATCACGACCGAGATCACCGGATTTGGCGTGCGTTACACGCTGGATCTGCTGCGCCGCGGCTGGCCTGCGCCGGCGGTCGTCCAATGAACACCTTAACCATTCAGCGGCCGGACGACTGGCACCTGCATTTGCGCGACGGTGACGCCTTGAAAGCGGTCGCCCGCTTCTCGGCGGAGCGCTTTGGGCGCGCCATCGTCATGCCAAATCTAAAACCGGCGATCACCAGCACGGCGCTTGCCGGCAGCTATCGGCAGCGCATCCTGGCGGCGCTGCCTGCGGGCAGTCGATTCGAGCCCCTGCTCACCTTGTACCTCACCAATGGCACGACCATCGAGGAGATCGACCGCGCCAAGAACTGCGGCTTTATCCATGGGGTGAAACTGTATCCGGCGGGCGCGACCACGCACTCCGACGCCGGCGTCACGGACATCCGCCAAGTGTACGGCGTGCTCGCGCGCATGGAAGAAGTCGGCATGCGGCTGCTGGTCCATGGCGAGTCACCGCAGAGCGATGTTGACGTGTTCGATCGCGAAACGCATTTCATCGATGCCGTGCTGGCGCCGCTGCTGGAACGATTTCCCGCGCTGCCCGTCGTGTTCGAGCACATCACCACCAGCCGCGCGGTTGAGTTCGTCCGCAGCGCGCGCGGCGGCGTGGCCGCCACCATCACACCGCAGCATCTGCTGCACAATCGGAATGCGATTTTTTCCGGCGGCATACGCCCGCACTACTATTGCCTGCCCATCCTGAAGCGCGAGCAAGACCGGCAGGCGCTGCTCGGCGCCGCGATAAGCGGCAATCCACGCTACTTCCTCGGCACCGACAGCGCACCGCACGAACGCGGCACGAAAGAGAATGCCTGCGGCTGCGCCGGCATGTTCACGGCGCATGCGGCCATCGAGTTGTACGCGGAAGCGTTCGAAGCCGCCGGTCGGCTGGATCGGCTCGAGGCCTTCGCCAGTCACTTTGGCGCCGACTTCTATGGTCTGCCGCGTCACGCCGACACCATCACGCTGATCAAGGAATCCTGGATTGGGCCGGAAAAAATCGCGTTCGGCGCAGGCACGTTGATTCCCTACCGGGCGGGCGAGCCGATCGGCTGGCGTCTCGCGCGACCTTGAGCATGTCACAGATTCCGCCCATCACATTTGCGACGCGCTTCCGGGGCTTTCTGCCGGTGGTCATTGACGTTGAAACCGGCGGCTTCAACTCGCAGACCGATGCCCTGCTGGAAATCGCCGCGGTATTCATCGAGATGCGCAGCGACGGCACGCTGGCGCGCGGCGAGACGCATCGCTACCACGTCATCCCATTTCCGGGCGCAAATTTGGAACCGGCATCGATGGCCGTGACGGGTATCGACCCCCATCACCCTTTGCGTCCGGCCATATCCGAAGAGGACGCGCTGCAGCGCATATTCAAAGAAGTCAGGGCTGCCATTCGGGCGGCGGATTGTACCCGTGCCGTGCTGGTCGGCCACAACGCATCGTTCGATTTGAATTTCTTGAATGCGGCGGTCGCGCGCGCGCAGGTGAAGCGCAATCCCTTCCATCCCTTTTCAAGTTTTGATACCGCGACGCTCGGCGGCATCGCCTTCGGTCAAACCGTGTTGATGCGCGCCACGCTGGCTGCCGGTCTTGAGTGGGATACCGGCTCGGCGCACTCGGCGGCCTACGACGCCGAGCGCACGGCCGATCTGTTTTGCATCGTGTGCAATCAGTTTCAAAGCGTGTTCGAGGCGGGCCGCAGACGCCTGGCCGCCATGGGGCCTCTCGAAGTTGAAGTGGACCCGCTTGAGCCCCAGGAGCCTGTCTAAATCCTAGGCGGCGACCGCGCCGGCTTCCGCCAGCAACTGCTTCAACTCACCGCTCTTGTACATCTCCAGGGTGATGTCGCAGCCACCGACTAATTCCCCATTCACGTACAGCTGCGGGAAGGTGGGCCACTTCGAATAGGTTTTCAGTGCTTCGCGCACTTCCGGATCTTCAAAAATATTGACGTGCGCGAAGTTCGCCTTGCAGGCTTTGAGCGCGCCCACGGTCTGGGCGGAAAACCCGCACTGCGGAAAATCGGGCGTACCCTTCATGTAAAGCACCACCGGGGCGGCTGATAGCTGGCTCTTGATTCGTTCAATCGCATCCATAGTCGACAATCTCCACGTTAATCACCCAATTGTACGATAACCGCCCTGGCAGGCCTAAGACCTTTGGGTACTTTGGCCATCGTTGTATTATTGGGGTCACTCCCCTATTCTTCCAGCCTGCCGCAACGCACTAAGACGTCGCGGATCGACGCACAAACTTCGAGGGGAATCGCATGAACCCGTTAAACACCGTCAAATGGCCTCTGATCATTGGATTCGTGCTCGCTGTCATCATAGCGGCGCTGGTGGAAGGCGGTCTCACCTTCAATTCCATCACCCTGGCGGCGCTGACCCGCTGGCTGCACATCATCGCCGGCGTCTTCTGGATCGGCCTGCTCTACTACTTCAATGCCGTGCAAACCCCCGCGATGGCAGTCGCGGCCGCCGACAAAGGCGGACCGGGCGGCGCAGGCGTCAACAAGTACGTTGCGCCCCGCGCGCTGCTGTGGTTTCGCTGGTCCGCACTCGCCACCTGGCTTTTGGGGGCCTGGCTGCTTTCCCAGACGCACGGTCGCTTTGTCAGCGCCTTTACTTTAAGCCTGCTCGATCATCCGATGTCGCGGCCCAACCTCATTATTGGAATTGGGGCCTGGCTCGGCACCATCATGCTCTTCAATGTCTGGGGCCTGATTTGGCCCAACCAGAAGAAGATATTGGGCATCGTGCCCGCCACCGACGAAGAGAAGGCGAAGGCGCGCAAGGTCGCTCTGTATGCGTCGCGCACCAACTTTCTGCTCTCCATTCCCATGTTGATGTGCATGATCGGGCCGATGCACGGACTGCCCTTCTAGGCAATGGCTGCGGCACCGCTGATGATCCCCGGAGTACCCGTTCCGGCGGACTTGCCGCAGCAGGTCGAGGCGGCACTTGCCGAAGACATCCGCGGCGGTGATCTCACCGCCGCGCTGATTTCTCCCGAAAAATCCGGCCGCGCCACGGTGATCACGCGCGAGGCGGCCATTATCTGCGGAGTCCCCTATGTCGAGGCGGTCTTCCGGCAGGTCGATGCACGCGTGAATTTCGATTGGCGCGTCGCCGAGGGCGACTCGGTGGAGGCCGATCAGATCCTATTCAGCGTCGATGGTCCGGCCCGAGCATTGCTGACTGCCGAGCGCAGCGCATTGAATTTTCTGCAGCTGTTGAGCGGCACGGCAAGCGCCGCGCACACCTATGCGCAGCTGCTGGCGGGTACCCAGTGCCGCCTGCTCGACACCCGGAAAACCATTCCGGGACTGCGAACCGCGCAGAAATACGCGGTGCGCGTGGGCGGCGGCCACAACCATCGCATGGGGCTCTTCGACGGCATTCTCATCAAGGAAAATCACATTGCGGCGGCGGGCTCGATCGCGCGCGCCGTTGCCGCGGCGAAGCGCAGCACGGCAAAGGTGCCCGTGGAAGTCGAGGTCGAGGATCTGACGCAACTGCAGGCGGCGATCGATGCCGGCGCGGATATCGCGATGCTGGACAATTTTTCGCTTCAGGCCATGCGCGAGGGCGTGGCGCTCAATTCCAAGGCGAAACACCCGTTGAAAATCGAAGCCTCCGGCGGCATCACCACGGAGAACCTGCGTGCGATCGCCGAGACGGGCGTGGACTTCATTTCCGTCGGCAGCATCACCAAGCATGTGCACGCCGTGGATTTATCGATGCGATTTGAGTGGCACGCGCATCAGTGATTTTGACCGGTTGTGGCGTTAGCCAGGTACGCTAAGAAAGACTCGAGCCACGAAGGCAGCAGTGCCTCGAGTCTTTCTTACCGTGTCTGACGAGAACCCGAGCCGGTCAATATCGCTAGCCGGCACTGCCGGCCGGCGCTAGTCGGTACGAGATCTTCCGGCCAACGAGTGCACATGAGGCTACCGACCGACGATAGCACCGCAGACTCAGCGTACGGCGCCGTGAGATTGAGCGTCCGGCATGAAAGGCCCAGGGGAATGGGAAGCGTCGAGGCACTGCTCTCTTCCGTGCCTCGACGCTTCCCATCCCCCTAGGCCATCCAAGCCGCTCAAATTCACAGTGCCGGGGGTGCGTCAGGCGCTATTGGCCGCCTTCAATACGCGTTGCGGCTGCGAGACGCCGTAGCCTTGAGCGTAGTCGACGCCCAGGCTTTGCAGCATGTTGATGATTTCCTGATTTTCGGCGAATTCGGCGATCGTCTGCTTGCCGGTGAGGTGACCGATTTCGTTGATCGAACGCACCATCTCCCGATCGATCGGATCGTGCAGAATCTCTTTGACGAAACTGCCGTCGATCTTCAGGTAATCGACCGGAAAGTGCTTTAAGTATCCGAACGAAGACAGCCCGGTACCGAAATCGTCGAGCGCGAACTTGCAGCCCAATTCCTTGAGCGCCTGGATGAATCGATTGGCTTGCGAGAAGCTGGCGATCGCCGCCGTCTCGGTGATCTCGAAGCAAATTTTGGTGGCGTCCAGACCGCTGCGGTGAAATTGATCGATGACGTAGGGCAGGAATTTGTCATCGCCCAAGCTTTGGCCGGACAGGTTGATCGAGCACATGGTCAGTTTCTCGCGCTCGTCGGCCTCGGAGACCAGCCAGCGGAAGGCATTTTCAATGACCCAGCGGTCGATGCTCGGAGTAATGCCATAGCGCTCCGCGGCCGTCATGAAGTTATCAGGCCCGACGATCTTGCCGGCCTCATCGCGCATGCGCAGCAGCAACTCGTAGTGCGCGCCCGCTTCGGGCTTTTGCAGCGGCATGATGGTTTGCCGGAACAGCTCGAAGCGGCCCTCTTCCAGCGCATTGTTGATGCGCGCCGCCCACTGCATCTCGCGCCGGCGGCGCATCAGATCGATGTCATTTTCCTCGAAGCTATGCACGCGGTTGCGGCCGGCTTCCTTGGCTGCCTGGCAGGCGCTGTCGGCGGCGCTCAAGACGGCTGCGACATCGGCATTGTCGGCCGAGATCGGCACGACGCCGATGCTGGCGCCCAGGCGGAAGGTGCGCTCCTCCCAGGTGAACTTGAAATTGCGCACCGCTTCGCGCAGCGCCTCGGCGGTGCGCATGGCCTCATCGAGCGAGCAACTCTCGAGCAAGATACCGAATTCATCGCCGCCGAGGCGCGCCAGCGTGTCGCGCCAGCGGACCTTGGACTTGAGCAGCGCACCGACCTGGCCGAGCAGTGCGTCGCCGGCGCTATGGCCGCACGTGTCATTGACGATCTTGAATTGGTCCAAATCGAGGACGCACAGCGCATAGGAGGTTTCGCGAGCTTTGGCGCTCTTCAGCGCCCGTTCCATGCGGCTTTCGAACTCGCGACGATTCACCAAGCCGGTGAGCACGTCGTGACTCGCGTGATAGCTCAAGCGGCGGTTGAGCTCGCGCGCCTCGCTGACATCATGGAACACCAGCACGCCGCCGGAGACCGCACCGCTGCCGTCGCGGATCGGGGATGCCGTGCTCTCGACGTAGATTTCGTTGCCGTCGCGGCGTATCAGCAACATGGGGCGAACGGACTTGATGGAACGCGTCCGCCGTATCGCAACGGCCAACGGATTTTCCAGCGGCTCGCAGGTTTCTTCGTGGAAGGCCCGGAAGATCTCCTCGATCGCACGCCCCTGGCTGTCCTCGAGCCGCCATCCGGTCAGCGCCTCGGCAACCGGGTTCACATAGTCGATGACGCCCTTCTCGTCGGTGGTGATGACTCCGTCACCGATGCTTTGCAGGGTGATTTGCGCGCTTTCCTTTTCGCGAAACAGCGCCTCTTCGTAAAGCTTGCGTTCGGTGATGTCCAGCTCGACGCCAACCAGGCGCAGCAGGCGGCCCTTGTCGTCGACCTTGGCTTTGGCGCGGCTGATGACCCAGCGCCATTCGCCGGTCGCATGACGCATGCGGTGCAAGCTCTCAAAAATGGGCGTTTTGCCGGCGACGTGATCGCGGATCGCGGCCTGCACCCTCGACATGTCGTCGGGATGCACCAGCGTTCGCCAATCGGGCGCCTGGCCCACATCGCTCTCGTCGTAACCGAGCATGGCCTTCCAGCGCGGCGACAGATAAACCCGGTTGTTCAGGGTGTCGAAATCCCACAACCCATCGTTGGCGCTATGGATGGCGAGTTCGTTGCGTTCTTCCAAATCCTCGAGGTGACGCTGAATCTCGATGCGCTCAAGACCGGTCGCGAGGCTCGAACCCATCAGCTTCATGAGCAGGTGCAGCTGCACATCCCAATTCTCGCGCGGCCGTGCGTTGGCGATGCCGAGCAAGCCGGCAGGCCGCCCCTTGATCGAATAGCCGATCATCAGCACCGATCCGATCCCGAGGTGACTCCACACCGCGGCATCTTCCGCCTGGTCTTCCCTTGGTGCGGCCGTATCACGCAGCTCGGACACGCGTAGCGGCGCCAATCGCGATTGCAACCACGGCAAATCATCCAGGGATTGACCACGCAACTGCTCGGGATTGCCGGTGGCCAACATCCCGCGGGCAACCTGCACATCGCCGATGATGCTCAACTCGGGATCCAGCGCGATGTGGAATGCCGTGTCGACGCGAGTCGCTTCGCGCAGCAGTTCCAAGTTGACAATAATGGTGTCGATCGCCGTGGTGGCGGTCATCGTTTGGAAATCGACCGCAATTTTGGTGCAGATTACGTCAAGGCCGACGGTGGGACGCGCGCCGCGCCGCGGCCAAGTTTGCGGGGACAATATGTCCGAGGCAGTGAGGTCAGGATGGCGGGGATCGTTTGGAGCTATTGCCATGCGCCTTCACTGGTCCCACGAGAGTAACGGTTGTAGATCAATAGTTTGCCACTCTATCC